>Ga0182021_10000054_pt1 | contig 99569 bp, 86 predicted proteins | sample 612E3MmetaG_FD_120493 | JGI IMG/M metagenome (GOLD analysis project Ga0182021, IMG submission 120493) | Permafrost microbial communities from Stordalen Mire, Sweden - 612E3M metaG (Illumina Assembly) | ecosystem: Environmental > Terrestrial > Soil > Wetlands > Permafrost | place: Sweden... | reverse complement strand
TAAAACTCTTTAAATAGCTTTTCTTCGCAAATTTTAGTAAAATTAGCTCATTGCGGAGTCGTATAATGGTAGTACACATCCCTCTGGAGGATGTTATCTTGGTTCGACCCCAAGCTCCGCAGCCAAGGATATGACGTTTTTAGAAAGAATTGAAAGAACTCCATTAACTGATTGGTTTGGAACAGGTGAAAATTTAAAGAGGTCAGTTATCGAAATTTTAGCAGAATATCCGCAGGAACAAGATGGGGAAAATTTTAGAAGGCTCTTAAGAGAAGTTCTTGAAACCGAATCAGGAGTAGCCGGTGAGGAACTTGCTCGAGATGTTCAGCAGGAATCATAGTTGCAAAAAACTGAAAATCTGCTTAATCTAGTAGTAGATGGCAAAAAAATCTTCAAGACATAAGAGATCGACAGGCAGAAATCGCGGTTGGTTTGCTCATCTTAAACGCTACTTGCCTTTGCTTGTTATCGGCGTCATTGCTTTTGCAGCCACGACAGTTGTGCTAAGAGTAAATCAAACTCCGCCAACCTGCGCCAATTCCAAAAGCTGTGCATCCGATTTATCAGTCAAAATTGAAAACGACGCCACCGGTATCTTTCAGGGACAAAAAATAATCCCTCCCAAAATTACCACGGCAATGGCTAGTTTGCCACAGTCGCCGGTTTTAGGAGCTAATACGACAAGCGGAGAAAAACATATTTACATTGATTTATCAACGCAAACGCTTTATGCTTACCAGGGAACGACCCTAGTTCTAAAAACACTCATTTCCTCGGGTAAATGGCGGGACACGCCAACGGGTAATTTCCACATCTGGGAAAAATTACTGGCCACCCGTATGTCCGGGGGCGAGGGGGCGGACGCATATGATTTACCAAATGTTCCTTACGTTATGTATTTTTACCATGATTTTGGGCTGCATGGTGCCTATTGGCATGACAATTTTGGACACGTTATGAGCCATGGCTGTGTGAATATGCGAAGCGTTGATGCAAAAGTGCTGTTTGATTGGGCAGACGGACCAACCGGCAATACGCTTGGAACAGCGGTGTCTGTTTGCGATCAAATTACAAGCGCAAAGCAGTGCATTCAAAATAATCCCGTACAATAAATAATATGACAATACGACACGCAATAGAACTGGATACACTTACTCTTTTAGCGATTAGTGCAGTGGTCGGCATTGTTTTTGCCGCGTATTTTAACCATAAACCAAACACCCGTTATTCTTTTTCTCTTCCGGTTATGCAGGCTCAGGATTCAACGCTTAGTCCAGTGCCTTCGGAAGCTCCGGTCTTTGCGCCTGAAGTACAGACATTTTCACAAGTGTCTCCGGACGGAACAAAAAAATTGACCATGACTGCAACTACCAATAAAGACGCCGGCAAAACCTATGCCTTTATCACCTCAGACGCAGCCAACGCAAATCAACAATCAATATACGAGGCGACGCTTCCTAACATGGAAAATATGAGTATCCCATTCAATACCTGGTCGCCGGATAACGCCTATGTTTTTCTTGGGCAGAATACAGCCAGTAGTAGCGGAGCAATCGTCATGAAAGCCAACGGAGAACCAATCGTGGAAGGCCAACGGTACTTCGATGTCGCGGCTTTATTTAAGGCTCAAAATACCGGCAATACGTATCAAGAGACAACCGGCTGGGCTTCGGAGACACTGCTGATTATTAATACCATGCAGCCGGATGGGACTAAAGGGTCATCGTATTGGCTAGAAATTCCCAGCAAAGCCATTATCCAGCTTTCGACGCAATTTTAGCCTCAAAATGACACCTCAGCGACTTGACTTTTAGCTTATAGTATGGTATGATTACCATCCTTAGGCTTACTTCGGTGGCCTATAGGATATATGATACCCACCTTATTTTCATTGATTATTTTACCATTCATTTCAAGCGGCTCAATGCCCGCGGTAGTTCCTGCTGTAAAAACGCTGGCTGTCCACGAAATTTCACTTGAAGACCGTTATAGCAATTCATATGTTAATAATGTATTCAAAGACAACATTTTGCTGGCGGTAAATTATGCCACGGATAATAAAATCACTCCTGATAATATTGACTGGAAAAAGATTGACAGTCAGTACAAAGGAACGATTACTCTTAGCCCGGGACAAACCTTTGCTTTCCATGATGATGTGTTACCGCAATTTGCCGGAAAAGTAGACAAAACTTCCAATGCCCATTTTAACTCACAGGAAGGCTTTAAATCTGATGGCTACCTGATTGGAGACGGAGTTTGCCATTTAGCCTCCATTCTTTACTGGGTTGCCAAAGATGCCGGCCTTGATGCACTTGCACCAACCAGGCATGATTTTGCGGTTGTGCCGGATATTCCAAGAGAATATGGAGTGTCAATTTATGACAATCTTTCTGCCAAAGGTTCATCTAACGAACTGCAAAATCTTTATATTACCAATAATAAAGATAAAGCCGTTACATTTGTATTTGATTACGATGGTAAAGATCTTACGGTGAAAGCCGAAGAAACAATCTAACCCCACAACGGTGATACAATCATGAGGTGACTAAGCGAATTGCAAAAGAACCAATCCTAAATGCTATAGTCCCGAGCGAAGTCGAGGGATTTTATGTTTATATTCTCCGTACTTCCGCCAATACTTTATATGTCGGACAGACCAATAATTTAGAAAAACGGATCAAAGAACACCAAACCAAAACTATTAAATCTTCAAAATACGTCCGCAGTTTCCCGTCTTTCAAGCTCGTCTATTCCGAAGAACACGATTCACGAAAATCCGCTATGCAGAGAGAGTATCAATTGAAGCATTGGTCAAAAGTCAAAAAAGAGAATTTGATAGCAACGGGTTAGTAGTATATTCTACTCAACTCGAAGCGAAGCGTAGATCCTGAGCGAAGTCGAAGGAATATCTTCCTCACCCCTTTTGTCCCGAATAAGAGTACAATGGGAGTGTGAATAGTATCGCCTCAGGCTTAATCCTCTTAACATACAAGGGTAAAGTGCTTTTAATGCATAAGCAAAAAAGCGTAATTGATGAGGAAAATCACCCGTGGTGTTTAATCGGTGGAATCAGAGAGAAAAAGGAATCTTTTGAAAAGGCGCTAAGTAGGAGAGTGCAAAAAGAAGCGGGAATAAAAATAGACAATGTCCAAGTTTTGTCAGAGTTTTGCTATCACGCGGAGCTAACGGATGATAACGTTAATAAAATCCAGCGCAAAGAATTCCAATTGCTTGATTTTTTTGCTCCCAGAGAAATAGGCAAACTTTTCCTTTCCAGCTCTACGCAGGCGTTCATTGCCAAGCACGCTTCGCTCATAAGTCCTATAGCGTCATTGACTTATTCATCATAAACTGCTATAATAGACAAAGTAAAGGCAGATTGAAATAATAAATCTGCTTTCAATATTTTCGATTAGTATAAGATAATAACCACAGAAAGTTTTTTATAAATCAGTATCTTTCCTCTAATCCGCATTTTATTAAGCAGCTTTATTCTTTCAATCACAATTTATGTATAACCAAAGATTCCATCCAAAACAAAGACAAAACAACCGGCGTTTTGCGCCAAAACAACTTCCAAACCACGAGCTAATGGCAGCCATTAACGCGGTTAAAATCGTTAATAACGAAAAACTGAATATTCCAGAAGAAGTTTTTGTGCCAAAGAACGGCTTCGTTGACTTCAATATCGTTCAACAACTTAAAGATAATATCGCGGCTAAACAATATGTTGTTCCTACTCCAATCCAGGATCAGGCGATTGATCATATGCTTGCAGGCCGTGACGTGATTGGCATTGCCAATACGGGAACGGGTAAAACGGCGGCTTTTTTAATCCCCTTAATTAATAAAGTTTTTTTAAACAAATCCGAAAAGGTTCTTATCATCGCGCCAACCCGCGAACTGGCTTTGCAAATTCAGGAGGAATTACGTGATTTCTCAAAAGGTTTAGGAATTAGAAGCGTTTTATGTATTGGAGGTATGAGTTTATGGCGACAGAAAAATGAGTTAAGACAAAGCAACAATTTCGTCATCGGCACGCCGGGGAGAATTAAAGAGTTAATTGGTGAAAGAAGTTTATTGCTCTCCACTTTTCATAGCGTGGTTCTGGATGAAGCCGACCGAATGGTGGACATCGGTTTTATTAACGACATTAAATATTTTATTTCGCTTTTACCGCAAAATAGGCAATCGCTCTTTTTCTCCGCCACAATTTCGGGGAAAGTGAGAGAAATCTTAAATGCCTTTGTCCAAAATCCCGTCACAATTTCGGTTGAAAAGCAGGCGACAGCGGAAAATGTCGAACAAGACATTATCAAAATTACCAACAAAAACGAAAAAATAGACAAACTACATGATTTGCTTTCCCAGCAAGAATTTGAAAAGGTGTTGGTATTCGGGCGGACGAAATGGGGCATGCAAAAGCTAACGAATGAACTTATCAGAAGAGGTATCAGAGCGGCTGTTATTCACGGTAATAAAAGCCAGGGACAAAGACAAAAAGCTTTGGAGCAGTTTAAAACTAACCAAATTTCGGTGCTTTTGGCTACCGATGTTGCCTCAAGAGGCTTAGATATCCCGGATGTTACGCATGTTATTAATTACGATATGCCGGCAACCTATGATGATTACGTTCACAGAATCGGAAGAACCGGTAGGGCTGGTAAAAAAGGTATCGCTCTAACTTTTGTGGAGTAAAATATGAATATTTTATTTATAAGTCGTAATTCTCCTTTTGAAAGTATAGGTGGAATAGAACGTTACATCACTAATTTAATTGCTTATTACAAATGCCTTGTCGGTTCAGATTCGCATTTATATTTAATGCTTCCTGCAAACAAAGAGAATCATGTTAAAGAAGAAAAAAATGTCACTATTTATTTTGATAATAGTCTTTTTCTACCCAGAAGTAGTCTTGCTGTTAGAAAAATAGTTTCAAAAAAAGTTCAGGAATTTTCTGAAAGCGTAACAAGAATTATCATAGAAGAAGATATTGATATTATTTGTGCTGAAAATTTCCACACAGATTTTCCTCCGGCATATAGTTTGTTGCTTAACATGTTAACGATTTCTCGAAAAATTCCTTTAGTTTTGCAGCTTCATTCATTTGCTTCTACTGATATTCAAACGGAGCTCATAAACCAACTTAAATGGGATAAAATCAGTTGCGTTAGTAAGAGCGTTGCCGGTGATTGTTTCCAAAAGGGAACAGATATTGAGCTTCTTTCGACGCATTATCTGGGAGTTAATAAAAACGAATTTAATAATGATATACCAAAATCTTTTGATCTAAGAAAACAACTTATTTTACAAGATACAGATAAAATTATTTTGACAGCAACTCGAATTATTCGTGGTAAGAAGAATATTATTCAAGAAAAAGGTATTATAAATTTAATCCAAGCGTTTTCAAAACTTTCCCCAAGGTTTCCCAAGCTAAAATTATTGATTGCTATTGGTAAGCCACCGGAAAGCTTAAATGATGAATTTAATATTGCTTTTGAGATGCTTCAAGGATACATAAAATTACATAATGTCGAAAAACAAACAATATTAAAAATGTTTAAGTTGGACGAAATGCCTAATGTTTACAAAGGATCTGATATTTTTGTTTTGCCTTCAGAAAACGAAACATTTGGGCAAGTGTTTATTGAAGCAATGAGTTGTGGTCTGCCTGTTATCGGAACGAAGGTTGGTGGAATACCTGAGATAATTAGCGATTCTTATAATGGATACTTAGTGCAACCTGATGACGCTAGCATTTTGGCTCAACGAATTGAAGGTCTTTTAAGCGATGATTCGATGAGGAATAAATTTATTAAAGCTGGTATAAAAACTGTAAAAGATAATTTTACCTCAGAAAAGCAATTTGCAAATTTTCATAAAATGCTTGAAGATGTTGTAATTGAAAATCGTTGAAGCTTCTTTGGAGATTTATCCAATTGTTTGTTGGCCTAAACTTTTTCGCATTGCTGAATCAATCACTCTTTGACCCACAATAATATCCTGTTTTATTTGGTCCGGAATATGCATTTTTTGTATTTGTTTAAAAGTAAACCACGAAAATAAGGCTTTTTTGCTGTCCGGAAATTTTTCCAATTTCCGCACAATTGCGTAATGTAGGAAATTATTTTTACCCTTTCCTTCATGAAAATAGCTATAAATCGGGAAAATACTTTTCGGTTTAAGCTCTAAATGTAGATGCGAATAAATAATCCGCTTAAAAGCCTCTCCCGCGGTTTCCTTGACTAGGCATTCGCCTTCAAACAAGGACCATTCAGTTTCCGTACTGGCAGTGTTTGGTTGTTGCAAGAGAATTTGCTGAGTCTTGGGGTGATAAAGAAATCCGCTTGCATAAAAATCCTTATGCATTAAGCCTATTATAACACGTTTGACGTTAAATTTCCACTTGAAATTCTTCCTAAAATAGGAATACACTATTATTAAGATGGAAGAAGTTGTTACCCAAAATCAACCAATCGTGCCGCAAAAATCAAATAACATCAGATTACCTAAATGGTTAGTGGTAACTTCAGTTTTAATGTTGGTGATGATTTTTGTCGTCGGAATTCTAGTAATTGGCATAATGTTGGGGAAGAACCAAAATCCAATTTCCAAAACCGCATCCTTGACAACTCCAACGCCGGCCGTTACTCTTATCCCTTCAATAACACCCATTAAGACTGTGCCGCAATTTCCGGTAAGTATAAACCCGAATTTGATAAGATTTATTTCGGAAAAGCTTGGGATAACTTTTACTTACCTCAAAAGCCAAAACGGTCAAACAATTTCAGCACAAGAAATAGGCAATCGGGTCTATGTATATTTTGACAAAACCCAGGCGACAACTGGACAATACTTAATGGTAATGGATAAAGATAAAAATCAGACTTTGGAACAAGCCATCAGAACGCAAATCCTAAAAGGTTATTCGGAAAGTGATTGTATAATACAGCCGGTCACGCAATACCTCCCTAAGGGTTTTAATGCTTTGTCCATAGTTGTTCCGGTTGGTCCGAATGATAATATGGAGACGTTAGAGCCAAAAATCCAAAAATGTCCTACTGGCTATACGGCGGTGGGCGGAATGGCGTATTTTATTGAAGATCCAAGCCACCCCGATAAAATGATTTTCTTAAGCATCGGTCAGTATCTAATTGATAGTGAAGGCGATAACGTCGGTTGGCAAAATACTCTCCAACTCTTCTAACCCGTAAGCTTATTCAAGTAGGGAATTTTATGGGCGAGAAAAGCAATTGCGAAAGAAACAATTGTTACCGCCGTAAAATATAACGGGTCAAACCAAACTTGGTAAATAATTTGTCCGTTGGTTATCTGTACAAGTCTCAACCCGACAATATACCAAACCACTTCCAGAATGATGACGTGAATAAAAAAGACAAAGAAGGAAAGATGGGAAATCTTTTTTATCGTTTCGATAGCTTTTAATCTCCGATTAAAAACCCAGTATAAAAAGCCGCTTAAGCAAATTGTATAAAGTAAAATGCTTGGCCGCCATGAAGAATAAAAGGTAAGATAATCATGAGTTTTTAGGTAGCCGTTTAATCCTTCAAAAAAAATATAAATGGCAAAAATAATTGTTGCGAAAAATAAAAGTAATTTCCATTTCTGAATAAAATTTCTGAATCTTTCTTGATTGCGGGCCAAAACAATTCCCAAGAGAAAAACATAGAAGTTCAAAAGCGCAATTCCTACAGGGTAGTAAATCGGCAAAGGGTGAACGTTGTAGTTGTAATAAAGCAGCAGTAGTTCAATTGCCCCGAAAAGAATCAGCAGCCATTTGTTTATGAAAAATTCGCAAAAATTATGGATGAGCGGAAAAAGCAAATAAAAAATTAATAATGCCGGAATAAAATACAGTTGATAAGAGGCATCGCCTTGCAAGAGAGCGTTCAAGAAATTAGGATCGTGACCTTTAGGATAGATAAAAAAATAATAAATTACGCTCCAAAAAATATAAGGAACCATAATCCGGCTGAATCTTTTCTTAAGGTAGGTTAAATAACTTTCATGCAGGTGATAATTTAATTCCAGAACAAAACCGGAAATCATAAAAAATAAAGGCACAGCGAAACGCGCGGCTTGATTCAAAAACAGAGTCCAAGGAATTTTAGTTAAGGCAAATGCCGATGTCTCTAAGGTTCTGGTAGTAGTATGAATAATAATTACCGCCAAGATGGAAATAATTCTTAAGATGTCAACAACCGGATTATAAAGTTTTTGTTTTTCCTCGCTCACAAGCAAATTATAGCATGTAATTTAATGAGATTGATTTATTGCTAAAATATGCTATTATCCTTTTGTGCCAGCACCAATACGTTACGCCGAACAAATTCCCGACATGGTAAAAATTTGGGAGCCAGAAGGATATTTCCTGGCTCAAGTAAAAATTTGGGAAGCGCAAAGCGAAGCCCGTCACCAGCTGTATAACAGACCAAACGCAAAACAATTAAAACAAATTCAGACTGCTCTAAGATTAACTCCGGAGGATATAAAAACTCTTCAGGAAGCAAAGGGACATGAAACGAATAAATTGCTCCGCGTAGTACAAAGCCGCCTTTCTTCCGACGTTGGAAACTTCATTCATTTAGGAAATACGGGTTCAGACGTTTTAGACACGAGCCTTTCGCTACAGATAATAGAATCTTTGAGCGTCATAAATAATGATTTTAATAAGTTGGAGAAATCATTAAAAAAACTTGCCCTAAAATATAAGGACACGTTACAAATAGGAAGAACCCATGGACAGCATGCAATTCCCCAAACATTTGGCCGTCAGGTTGCGGGTTGGTATGCAGAGGTAAAGCGTGGAATCGAAAGAATTGACCGCGCCAAAAAAATAATTGCGGTGGGTAAGTGCTCAGGAGAAATTGGAACACATGTCTTTATCGAGCCGGAGCTGGAAGAGCTGGCATTAAAAAAATTAGGTCTCAAACCGGATGAAGCACCGACGCAAATCATCAGCCGGGATAGGCATACTGAAATAGTTGGGTTAATGATAGTCAACAGCGACACTCTTGCCCGCATCGCTGAAAGCATTAGGCATTTGGCGATGACCGAAATTGGCGAAGTGCGTGAACCATTTAATGAAAAGTCTCATCCCGGATCAAGTGCAATGCCGCATAAAAGAAATCCTGAATTATCGGAACGCATCATCGGTTTAAATAGAGTTATTCGTAGTAAGCTGGCCGAAGAATCGGAGGCAGCAAAGGTTTTATTCGAAAGAGACATGAGTAATTCTTCAACTGAACGCTATGTTTTCCCTGATTTATTTGAGAATCTTACATATGCCGCTAGACTAACGACATTCATTATTGATAATCTAGAAGTTTTCCCCGATAAGATGCGCAAAAATTTAAGTCTGACACACGGAGCAATTTATAGTCCCCGCTTAATGAACGCCCTGATTAAAACAGGAAAATATTCCAGAACCCAGGCGCATGACCTGGTAAGAAAACTTACCCAGCAAGCGATTGATCAAGAAATTGAACTCCGGACATTAGCGGCAAATGAACCACAGATTGCTAAATGGTTGAAGGTAAAAGAACTTGACGAACTTTTTGATCCGAAATTTTATCTTAAAAATATTGACGTTGCGTTTAAACGAACAGGTCTAAGGAAATAAAAACCTCAAGAAATTCTTAGGTAATCTGTTGTATAATTCATTGATGCAAAGAATCACTCTCAAACTTTACGCATTTTTCTACGGAAATGTTTTAAAAAGAATTTTCTTTTTGTTGGATCCGGAATTAGTCCATGTTTTAATCGTTGATTATGGCGAAAAGTTGGGTAATCTAAGCGTCTCAAGATTCTTGATTAGGAAAATGTTCTTTGTGCAAAATAAAGATCTTAGTCAAGAAGTTGACGGAATAAATTTTCAGAACCCAATTGGTCTTGCAGCCGGCTTTGATTATGAGGCAAAGTTGACCCAAATTTTACCTAATCTTAGCTTTGGGTTTCAGACAATAGGCACAATTACCAATCAGGCTTACGAAGGTAATCCCAAACCGCGCCTTGGAAGATTGCCAAAATCAAAATCTTTGATGGTGAATAAAGGTTTTAAAAACCAGGGAATTAGGGCGATTGTTAAGAAATTACAAAAGAGTCGGTTTGAAACTCCGGTAGGCATCAGCATTGGTAAAACAAATTCAACCAGAGGAATGACGCAGGAAGAAGCGGTAAGCGACATTGTCAGCGCTTTTAAGATTGCGGATAGCGCAAAAGCTCCGTTTAGCTATTACGAATTAAATATCAGTTGCCCGAATTTGTTTGGTAAAGTCAGTTTCTATCCGCCGGAAAATTTAAAGGAGCTTCTTCAAGCAGTTTGCGCGCTTAAGCTAAAAAGGCCGCTATTTATCAAAATGCCGATCGTTAAAACGGATGCAGAAGTAAAAAAAATGTTAGATGTAATAGTTAGATTTCCGATCAGCGGAGTTATTTTTGGCAATGTTCAAGGGAATAGAAAAGATAAATCTTTAGATAAAGAGGAAGTAAAAAGATTTGCGGTGGGCAATTTCAGCGGGAAGCCAACCGAGCAAAGATCGAATGAATTAATATCACTGGCCTATAAAAATTATGGGAAGAAGCTCATAATAATTGGCTGCGGAGGAGTATTCAGCGCCAAAGACGCTTACAAAAAAATTAAACTGGGCGCAACGCTTGTGCAGCTGATCACGGGCTTAATTTTTGAAGGTCCGCAACTGCCTGCGCAAATTAATTTGGAATTGCCAGAGCTTCTAAAAAAAGACGGCTTCATCAACATCTCCGAAGCAGTCGGCTCCGACTCAAAGTTGCGTTCTTAAAGCAAATGTGCCTACAATAAATTATGCTGAAAGAGCAATTTATTGGCCGGAATCCCTCTCACTTTAGGTTAAGTAATATTGTTGAAGCCTTTATCATTTCGGAAACCTTTCTCTGGTCGGCCTGGAACTTCGTGACCCCGATTTTTGCCATTTTTGTCGTTAATAGCATTAAGGGTGGAAACATACAAATTGCTGCATCAGCCTACAGCGTTAGTTTAATTGCCAGGGTTATTTTTGAAATTATCACCGGCAAATATCTCAATAATAAAACGGATGGGAATAGGTTGCATTTGGTAATTTTAGGAATGATTGTGATGAGTGTTGCTTATTTGGGGTTTGCCTTTTCGCATGCAATCCCTCTCTTGTTTTTGTTTTATATCCTAATTGGCATAGGATTTGGGATGGCGTCCCCCGCCAAATACTCTCTTTTTACAGAGCATCTTGATCAAGATAAGGCCACGACGCAGTGGAGTTTATATGACGCTATTACTTTAATCGGCATTGCTTCTGCCACGGCTTTAGGCGGATTTATCGCCAGCCTATATGGATTTACTTTTCTATTTATTTTGGCCAGTATCGTTAATCTGTTGGGGATAGTGCCTTATTTTTTCTACCGCCGCTAGAGAATAGTCATTCTTAATTTTGTGGTAGCGCGGTGACAATTAATCTTTTTTCGTCATAAAATCCGGTACAGGTGTAAAGAGTCAAGACTTCATTCTTGGTCGGTTTAATAACTTCGGTTTGGTTTGGATATACAGCATCGATTTTATTCACTTTATAGCGGTACCATTTGTCTTTGGTAAAAACATAAATAATGTCGTCTAACTTGACATCTTTCAGATTGTAAAAAAGTCCTTCTCTGGCGTGGGCAAAGATAACCGTATTACTTTTAGTGCCGGGGCGTCCGCTGCCCAGTCCATAGGAAGCAGTATTATCAGACAATTCCCAATAGCCGTCAACGATTGGAGCGTCAACCACTTTTAAATCAATGTCGGCTTTAGGAATCAGGATTCTAACTGGATCATCCACAATATCTTTTGAAGTGTATAAAGCGGAATTAATTTGAATGGGGTTTTTGTTCACGACAACTTTTTTCGGCATCAGTTGGGGGAAAATCAAAATCGCTAACGCCAAACCCAAAAAGAAAACGCCAATTAATTTATTTCTTAAAGCATGTTTTTGAGTAATCAGTTTCTTTTTCTTCCTGACAACGATTTTTTTAGGGGAGATTTTTTTCTTGCGGGCAAGTTTTTTGGGTTTAGGCATTTTTTTTGAAGAACACTAGTCCTAGCCCTCCTGAAGTTATCGCTCCGAATAATTGGATTAGCTGTGGAAGAAAATTCTCTTCACCGCTGGTGGTAGAAAGTCCTAAAACCGCTTTGGTTGAAGCTCCCAAAACCTGTGGTTGGGCTGATGGATGATTGCTGCAGTCCCGAACGGAGCAGCCTAGGTTATCTGATTTATTATCTCCCGGTCCGCCGGGATTAGATGGCGTAGTTGTTGGAGTAGGAATTTCTGTTGGAGTAACAGTTGGTGTTACGGTTGGAGTGGGAGTGCAAGTCGGGGTCGGCGTAGGCGTTGATGTGGAGCAGGGGTCACCGGTAAGAGTCAACTCACTCGATGTCTGCGATCCGTCGCTTGTTTGCGCCATGATTGACTCGCCTACCGCTGCACCCGTTCCCGTGAAGGGACCGAATGTCTGAGTCGCAGACGTGTCGTTCTGAGCCTGGTCGTAGATGGTCGTGCCACCTAGTGTGACGATTAGGTGAATTCCATCGTAGACGTCACCAGTAACGGTGATCGAATAGTTACCCTGGCAGTTCACGGTTCCCAGGATCGCTGTGACCTGATGAGCTGATACCACGAGAGCGGAAAAAGCAAATAATATAGCTACTACCATGAAAGCGAATAAAACCTGAGAATATTTACTAAACATAAAATCGAGACAGCCCGAGTAGAAGTTGAGCAGATTATGCGCTTTACCTTTATTCTTGTCAACAGGTAACATAGAACTTAACATTTTTATTTCTTCCTTTTCTTTCGGTAAAGAAAATAAGCGATTGCGACAAGAATGATAAAGATTATAAAGAAAAGTGTTATATGACTTAATAACCAATTTGTAGAAGTTGAACCTAGTGTTTGTCCAGCCGGTGTAGGACTAACCGTTGGCGTCGGGCTGGCGCTAGTAGTGGCTGTTCCCAAAACTTCCGGTTGTGTTTCTGCTCCCAAAACCCCTTGTCCGGTTCCTCCGTATGCAAAGGCAGTGGAGATTCCAAGCACGTTAGCTAAAGCAGGCGTACTTCCTCCTCCGCCATTTCCGGTTGATGCTCCATCTGATTGTCCATCACTGGTGGTAAAGCTGGTTGAAACCGTATTTACTTGGTGTTCTCCTCCGACCGTTTCCGGAGAGCCATTAGAGATGGTTCTAAAGTAATAAGTTGTTCCCGACGATAAGCCACCTATCGTAACGCTGTGAGACGTTACTTTAGTAGAATCAATTGTCGTGGAGTAAGTGTATCCGTAATCCGGTGCGCTTCCTAACGAATGCGAAACCGTGTCATAGACAACTCTCGATGTTGCCGGCTTATCGGTTGTCCAAAGGACAGTAATTGAACTGGTGGATACTGCTGTTGCAAATTCACCAGAAATTACAGGAGCAATATCTACCTTTGCTACATTTAGAGATGTATATGTTGCCTGATTGGAGACATTATCGGAAACAAGATATTTATATATGTAGCAATGTTCGTCGGCCACTGTTGTGTCTACTAAATCCGGGTAAGTTCCCGGGAATGGGGAAAGCTTGGCAAAAGTACCAAAAGTTCCACAAGTTCCGTCTGTTAGTACCGCTTCGCTACGAAGCACTATCCTTGAGCCTTCGTTAATTCCAGAGCCTGTGTCGGTGCCGTCGTTAACTGTCAAGGGAACAGAGAGGCTAGAGTAGTCACCGTCCGTATAATCTATCGAGCCGCCGCTTGGAGCCCTATTGTCAACGGTTACTGTTATGTCGTCGTTTTTAGTTCGGCCACTATTGTCTTCTGCATGAGCACGCAAGGTATATACGCCGTCAGAAACAGTGGTTGTATCCCACGATTTCTTATAAGGAGAGTTTTGGTCGGTAGCTATAGTAGTAAAGTCGGTATCAGTTGGCCCTTTGTATCGGAAGCGAACAAAATTTATTCCAGAAGTACTATCGCTGGCAGTTGCCTTAAGAGTTATAGTTCCCTTAAGAAACGCTCCGTTATTGGGCGTATCCCAAGACACAGTGGGGTTGGTTTTGTCGATCTTTACCTGATTGGCGGCGGTTTTAACTGATTCAGTGTTGCCAGCGCTATCAACAGAGAAATATTTAACCGTGTACGTCCCCTCGGAAGATAAAGTAAAAGAATTACCACTAGAGGAACCGGTAGTTGGTGTCGAACCGTCAGTAGTGTAATAAGTGTGACTACAACCTATGCCGCCAGGGTTATCGGTGCAAGTTAAGGTTACCGTAACATTACCATTATGCCAGTTAGCGTCAATGTTGTCGGTGGTTGTTGGTGCTGTTGTGTCAACTATAACCGAAACCCAAGAACTGCTGGCGTTGAATCCGTTGCCGGCATTATCATCAACTGAAACTGCTATTCCCGTTGCGGCGGATGTGTCGATCCCTGTAAATACACATTTGTGATTCACGGAATCATAGGCTGAAGGTACGGTAGTGAATGAAGTAATTCCGCCGTTTATATTGTATCTACAAGAAGCCGGATCTATGCCTGAGCCGGTATCCGAAACCGGAGAGGAAATGGTTGAAAGATTGGTTATATAAAGCACTCCACCGCTCAAAACCGACGGGGTGATGGTTATCGTTCCGACTGTTGGGGCTGTTTTATCGATATTACTAATTGTTACGGTTTGAGGAACTGCAGAATTACCGGCCGCATCGGTTGCGGTAAAGGTAAATGAACCGTTTGCCGTAAATGTATGAGATGTTGCATTCAGGGTTCCGCTGTCATTTACAGATGCGTTGACAACAACATCACCGTTTGTCCAAGCGGTCGAATATGGAGCAATTGTTATTACGGGTGCAATTGTGTCTACCTTAAATGTGTGCGTGCCATCAAATATCATTGTATTGCCGGCCGCGTCTTGCGCGTCGTGTATATGAATTATGTGGGTATCTTCATTTGGATTCGGGACAGTATAGGCAAAACAAAATGTCTTGAGATCTGAATCTCCGCAGTTGGTTACTGTTTGGGGTGTTCCTACTGCCGACAATACATCAACAGATGGTGTATTTGATATATTTTCACTGAAGGAAATTTTAATTGTGTGTGGCGAAGCTGTAGATAAGTTATAAGTTTGACCGTCGGAATCAACAGAGGCAACTGTTGGCGCAGTAACATCATAGGTAATACCGCACTTGGGTGTCCAAGCGCTTTTATTTCCGGCAGCATCATACGCCCTTACGCTAACCCAGTAGGTTGAGCCATTGGTAGCACCGCCACCATTTACATAATTAGTAGACAAAGACGAAGAAGAAATAAGTGTCGTCGCGTCCGGCGAGTAAACTTCTCTATCATAACCCACTACTCCGTTTGCATCAGTTGATGGGCCCCATAGATTTGTCATTGGTGAATAGTTAAGACTTTGTCCGCACGTTCTATAGTTGTCAAAATCACTGCCACTTGCGTAATTGCTTCCGACCGGTGGATTTTCAGTCGACCATCCAATTTGTCCGGGAGTTGTGGGAGCTACAGTATCAATAGTTACATTCCAAATCGGGCTCCAAGCGCTCTCATTCCCCGCGGCATCAACGGCTTTGACTTGCCAATACCAAGTGCCATCTCCGGCTCCGGAAGAGTGAATCATACTCGTAGGTAACGTTCCGGAAGTCCAAAGTCCATTCGTCAGTACCCCCCCAGAATTAGTAGGATTTTGAGAAGCCTGGTATTTGTAAGTGATAGGAGAATTGTCGGTCGAATCATCCCAATTGAAATCAAAATTGTTTGTGGCAATCGTTGTATTATGTGGTGTTCCATTAGCTGGAACAGATGGGTTTGTGTTGTCAATATGTATCTGCCAAGAAGGAGACCAGGCACTGCAATTTCCTACCGCATCGCATGCTTTTACGTGCCAATAATAAGTTACCTCTGGTTCTCCCGGGTTCATAATTTCAGAAACTGTTAAAGCAGATGACTGATAAGCGGTGGAGGTAAAAGAGCCATCAGAATTTGTAGCAGTAGATAAGCTTGATTCATAATAATAAACAACTGGCAATGATGGATCAGTTACGTCAGTCCAGTCTGATTTATTAGAATTTGAAGTGTGGCGATAGACGCCATCGGCCGGGCTCACTAGTGAGGGCGTCGCCGGAGCAGTTGTATCGAGCGCAGTAGTAGTAAAATTCAAAACATTACCGGGATACCATGTGCCATTAACTAAGGACCAAGCAACATAATAATATTGGGTATTTGGCGTTACCGCAGGGAGATTAGTAGGAATACCGGTCGTCGTAATGGACGAGAGTGAAGCGGAAAAAGCCGTATTTGCAGTAATAGCACCAAAGTCGGGAGTAGAATAAACGCCCGATGGAATTGTTGGGCTCGTGGTGCTAAACGGTGCCAGCGAAACCCAAAAGGAGTGTCCCGTAGCGTCATAAGGCCCATTGGTTCCATTTAAGGTTGCATCATTTAGGCTTATGCTTGTTGCGGGATTTGTGGTGGGATTAGAGGCAGGAGCAAGCACGAAATCATAAATCGTTCCACCAATTGTAACTTTGTCTACCCACGCAACGGTTCCAATCCCAGGACTTACATTGTATGAGTCTCCTTGTCCCAATGTTAAATAAACACGATCAACTGCTAAACCAGGATTAGCTGCTGCAACTTGAGAAAGTGTCATTGGATTTCCTGTGGCATTACCATTGTCATCCATTAGTTGCCAATTGCCAGAAGCAGCATCAATAGTGTGCCATCCAGTAGGATATGGTGAGGGCACAAATTGATATTCAGTCTGATTGTCATCTGTCAATCTGATTCTTGCCCACACAGGATTTATCCCCGTTTGGTTTTCAACAACATACGTTAAAGTTTGTGAAGCAAATGAAGATAGACTAACGCTAGGTACCTTAAAAGCTAAAAGTCCTTCATCTCTATAGTGTCCATTTGACTCAGGAGTTATCCCAGCCTTAATAATTCCCGCTTGGGCTCCATCATATATTTCCGTTGATCCCGGAGATACACCAGAGCTAGTATCTGAATCAGGCGCATAATATGCAGCCCAAACGCCTCCACCATTGGTTGCTGTATAGCTAGGTTGTAAATTACTTACAAGAATTGTGTTAACTGTGTTTGTATCCGTAAAAGTTATTGAGGCAACTACTGTTCCTGTTTCGTCTTTTAATTCCGCTTTGTAGTTTGGGCGGTAGTTGCCGTCGAGTTGATATGCATAAGCGAAAACTCCTTTGTCATTGCTGGTTACATTAACAGTTGTTGAAGTCGGAGGATTATCGGTTGACGAAATAGTTAATGCGTAAGTAGTGTTGGGTAAAAGATTAGAGCCGGTGATTAATGCGGTATCGGTTGGAGCGTAATCCGGTTTGTCGGTTGTTAAACTGGCACTTCCTTCCGAAACCACCATATCCAAATTAATCGTTGGAGCGGAAACGTCTTTAAGAATTGTCATGCTAAGCTGTTCATTGCCGGTTGTAGTTTCAGTTGGTGTTGGTGTCGGAGACGCAGAAACTTCTGGGGTTACTGTTGGTGTTGTTGGATTATCATTGGATGAATTCGAACCATCTTGATTTCCTGAATTATTATCAGTAGGTGGGGAATTGTTATCAACAGGCGTTGGCGTAACCGTTGTTGGTTCTTCGGTTGGGGTTGGAGTTATAGTCTCGGTTGGTGTATCGGTCGGTGTTGGGGTTACGGTATCCATTGGTGTGGTTTGGTCAACAGTCGGTGCTGGAGTATCTGTTGGCGTTGGCGTCGGTTGTTCGATTGTTGGGGTTACTTCCTGGGCGTAGGCTTTTTGCGAAAAAGCCGCATAAGGGCTAAGTGATTGGGCAAGGATCGCAATTACGGAGATAATAACAAGAACCCTTTTCAGAAAGGCTTGCTGCATATAAATTCAGTTGGGGCGATAGTACCACCGGGGTTTTGGAAATGCAATAACTTATAGTAAATTACTAACATGAGGGATTTTCGTATATATAATAGTATCGGTGCGCTCATTTCAGACTACCAATATTAGAAAAGGTGGAAGAGGTTGGGAAAGAAAAGTGAAATTACGTAAACAGTTGAAGCAAGGGTAATAGCGACTAAAGTAATAATAACCACGACATTGATAAATCTATTATTAGCGTACTCTCCGAGCAATTTTTTATCATTGGAAAGAATGTAGAGGAAAATAAAGATCGGTATTAAAAGTACTGCGTTAATTGCCTGAGTGACAACCAAAATGGTTATCAGTGGTAGGAAAGGCAGTAAGACTACGGTTCCGCCAAGTATCAATAGTAGTAAAAATATGCCATAAAATTGGGGAGCCTCTTTATATTTGTAGTTTAATCCGGATTCCATGCCAAACGCCTCGGTCATAACATAGGCCGTGGTAACCGGAACAATGGCCGCGCCGAAAAGCGAAGCGTTTAAAAAGCCAAAAGCAAAAAGCCCGGCAGCAAATTGTCCGGCCAATGGAACCAGAGCTTGTGCCGCCTGACCCGCATCGGTGATGCGGATGCCATGGTTAAAAAGTGTGGCGGCGCAGGCAACGATAATAAAGAAGGAAATAAAGTTGGTAAAGAAACTGCCCAAGAACACATCGCCCCTTTCGATTTTTAAATCTTCCTTGGATAATTTTTTATCAACGATATAATCTTGGATAAAGAATTGCCCCCAAGGAGTAATGGTTGTTCCGATGACCGCCATCAGCGTCAAAATATAAATACCATTGAGGTGAATCCCCGAGGGAATCATCAGACTTTTTAAAGCCATGCCGAAATCCGGGTGGGCCAGAATTGCCGATAAAATATAGCAGGCATAAAAAGCGGACATCAAAAGGAAAAGCCTTTCCAGCTTTTTGAAATTACCTTTCGTTACCAACAAGAAAACAAAAGCAATTGCGGCCGGAACGGCAATAAATTTGGAAATACCAAATATACTTAAAGCCGCCGCGACACCGGCAAACTCCGCCGAAATCGTCCCGATATTACTAACAAAAAGACAGACCATGACAAAAGTGGTCCAGCGGATGCCAAATTTTTCCCTGATCAGAGAAGCAAGGCCTTTTCCTGTAACCAGTCCCATTCTGGCGCCGATTTCCTGAGTGATTGCCAAGGCAAAAGTGGTCAAAAGCAAAACCCACAGAAGCGAAAGCCCGAAGTTTGCGCCCGCGACAGAATAAGTGGTGATTCCGCCGGCATCATTATCGGCATTGCCGGCAATAATACCCGGTCCGATAATCGCCAGAATCGGAATTAGAAATAAAAGCTTTCTTCTAAGCGGTTTAAATAATTTCATCAGTCTTTGTTCTTTCCTCTATCTTTGCCAGTACAATTCCGGCCGAGATAACGCCAATCGGCACTTTATTTTTATCGACTACCGGCAAAAGTCGCAAATTATATCTACCAAACAAGTTAATTACTTGATTAAAATCAACATCCGGATAAACGAATTTTCTCTCCGTCACGACGTCTTTTAAAAGCGCCAATGAATCACAGTCAATAATATCTTTGGTGTAGACAACGCCGACTAATTTTTGATCACCATTGGTGACGACTATCCCTTCCGGTTTTGCAGGCGCTTTGTAGAGTACGCCAAACAGCTCCTTGATAGTGGTGGCTCCGTCAAGACTGATAAAAGTTGTACGCATGACCCCTCCCGCCTGATCGGCGCTAAAATCGAGTAATCGTTCAACTCTTTGCGCTTTCTCCGCGCCAACCAGACTTAAAATTTCCCTGATCCTTAATGGATTAAGGCGATAAAAAAGATTAGCGATTTTACTTGAGTGCATTCGTTTAACAATTTTTCCTAAAACCGAGCTTGACAATTCTTCCAGAATAGCATCCCTGGTGTGTATATCAGCTTCTTCGATGGCCATGGCTGCTTTTCTTGCCTCAAGACTTTCAACCACGCCGCGTCTTTCTTTTGAGCCTAATTCCTCCAGAATATCGGCCAGTTCGCTTGGGTGCATCCCGTCTAATCTATGTTGGGTAAGACTTATTTTGACGTTGCCGGTTTGGTAATCAAAAGCCTCAATCATTTGCCAGGGAAGAATTTTCGGTTTCAACGGGGAAACTCGAGAAAGCCCTAACCGTCTTAATATGCCGGCGGCTCCAATGTCAATACCTACAACTTTTAGCTCACCATTGCTCTCCATAACAATGTCATTAACCCGTACCAGTTTTTTGTCGTCAACATCGATAACCTGCTTATCCAAAAGGTCCTCATTTAAATAAAAATCCCTTTCATCGAAAGGGAGTAGTGGAGCTTTGGCGTCGGTTAAAATGGCGCCGTTTCGCTTAAAAGAGAGAAAGGATGGGGAAATAGTCAGTTTTGTGCCGTCTTTTTTAATCACCACTTTGGAAACAGAAGGATTGGGTGTACTTTCCAATACCGCAAAATCCACCATTTCGCCAAATAGTTTCCGTTCGTAATAGACTTTTTTGTTTAATAGCTGGCTTAAATAAACCATAACATAGTAATTGTAGTTTCGTATTGTTAAAACTGTCAACCCCGCAAAAATTTCCCCTTGACAGCTAGCAACTGGTGTGATAGAGTGCTAATACACTCAAATTAGCTATGGAAAAAATAGTGCCAATCATACCAATTAGGGACGGGATAATTTTCCCCAACACAGACTCGGTTTTAACTTTCGGAAGACCAAAGAGTTTGGCAGCTCTTGAATCATCTTTTAGTCAGGAAAGAATTGTCGGGTTTGTCTTACAAAGAAATGCAAAACTCAACGAACCGACCGCAAAAGATCTCTACGCAATCGGTACGTTATCGCACATCGAGCGCATGATTAAAAGCGATGGTGACGAAATACACGCTCAAATTAGAGGTTTGTCCAGAATCAGAATCATTGAATACATTGATGGCTCGCCGTATCTAATGGCTCGGGTTAAAGAATTAGAGGAAGAGGTAGTCGATACCCCCGAAATAAAAGCTTTAACTAATCATTTGCTTAGCGAATTTAAGAGATCGGTAAATTTGGGTAAGTTTGTGGACTTTTTAGTGTTTATGAACGTCATGTCGGAGAATAGTCCTTCGCAACTGGCTGATTTGGTTGCCTCGGTGTTGGAATTAAAGCCCAGTGAACGCCAAGATCTTTTGGAAGAGCTGGATGTCAGAAAACGTTTAGAAAAAGTAATCGAAATATTAAGCCGTGAAATAAAAGTATTAGAATTAGAAAAAAAAATTGCCTCCAAAACCCAGGAAAGGTTTGAAAAAGGGGCGAGGGAAGTAATGCTTCGGGAAAGACTCAAGACCATTGAAAAAGAGCTGGGCGAAAATGATGAAGACGGAGAAACAAAGGAACTGATGGACAAACTGCGCAAAGCCAAAATGCCGGTTGAAATCGAAGAAAAAGCCAAGAAAGAAATTACTAAACTCTCACAAATGAACCAATTTAATCCGGAAGCCGGTTACATCCGTAATTATTTGGATTGGTTGTTGGATCTTCCCTGGAGCGTTGAGAGTAAAAACACGGTTAACATCAAACAGGCGGAGAAAATCCTGGATGAGGACCATTTTGGTCTGGAAAAAGTCAAGGAGAGAATTGTTGAATATTTGGCGGTGCACAAACTCGCCGGCAAAATGAAAGGGCCGATTCTTTGTTTTGTCGGACCTCCCGGCGTTGGTAAAACTTCCATCGGCAAATCAATTGCCAGAGCTTTGGGGCGAAAATTTGTCAAAGTTTCCTTGGGCGGAATCCGGGACGAAGCGGAAATCAGGGGTCACAGACGAACGTATGTCGGCGCGCTTCCAGGCAGAATTATTCAGGGCATTAAAGATGCCGGAACCCGTAACCCGGTGTTTATGCTGGATGAAATCGATAAAGTCGGAGCGGATTTTAGAGGCGACCCGTCTTCGGCGCTTTTGGAAGCATTGGATCCGGAACAAAATAACGCTTTCTCCGATCACTACTTGGAAGTTCCGTTTGACCTTTCCGACGTTATGTTTGTGACGACCGCCAACATTTTGGATACAATCCCGCCGGCTTTAAAAGACAGATTGGAAATTATTCATTTTGCCGGATACACGCAGCAGGAAAAGTTTAGAATTGCCAAAGATTTCCTTTTGAAAAAACAAACCGAGGCACATGGACTTAGCTCTTCGAGAATTGAAATATCAGATAGCGCGATTAAGTTTATTATCGAACACTATACCCGGGAGGCCGGAGTCAGAGCGCTAGAGAGAGAAATGGCCGCGGTACTTCGAAAAGTGGCCAAACAAGTAGCGGAAGGCAAAAAAACAAAAGTGGTGGTCACCGAAAAAAATGTCACCAAGTTTTTGGGCCCGATTAAAATTAACTCAACGCTGATTGAAAAAAAGGACGAAATCGGCATGTCGACCGGCATGGCCTGGACTGAAGCAGGGGGCGACATACTATTTATAGAGGTGGCCTTAATGCCGGGAAAAGGACAGCTGATTCTCACGGGACAATTAGGCGATGTGATGAAAGAATCCTGTCAGGCGGCCATGAGTTATATCCGGGCACGCGCCAAAGCGCTTGGTCTAAACGAAAAGTTTTATCAAAAAATCGACGTCCACGTCCATGTTCCGGAAGGCGCGGTACCAAAAGACGGACCATCTGCGGGAGTGGCGATTACAACGGCAATCGTCTCGGCTTTAACCAAGATTCCTGTTAACCGAACTGTGGCGATGACCGGCGAAATAACTTTACGAGGAAGAGTGCTGGAAATCGGCGGAGTTAAGGAAAAAGTCATTGCCGCCCACCGGGCCGGACTTAAAACAGTCATTTTGCCAAAAGATAATAAAAAAGATTTGGAAGACGTACCAAAAGAAGTGCTCAAAGATTTAAAGTTTGTTTTTGTTTCGCACATGGATGAAGCTTTAGAAACTGCTTTAACAAAACAAGTGCATCCACAGATGGAAATACGCCATCAAGTTATTCACCCCAATCCGCCTGAGCCAATTGACTGATTGACTTACAAATCCCCATTTATTATTATTGGAGAATGATTGCGTTTTGGGGGCATTTATCTTATTTTATCAGGGACTTTCATGAGTTTTTGATTCTCATAGTTCTAACTATAGTTGTTTGTTTTGCTGGTACTTATTTTATTTTTAAATCAGCGCTTCCGGAAAACAGAAAAAAATTATTCATTAGCATTTTATTTTTTATTCTTTCGCTCGTTTTGATTTTTTCCGGCTTTGAAGCATACTTTAGGTATAAATTTGATCAGTCTGACGCTCTGGGTTTTCTTAATACCACCGACCGCTGGATGGCAAGGCATGTAGTTTTTAATAATTATCAGGTTAGAGATAGAGATTTTCAGGTTTCTAAAACTCCCGGAGTAGTCAGAATTGCCGTAATGGGCGATTCCTTAGCTTTTGGCTACGGGATAAAAAATGTTAACGATCGGTTTTCAAACATTTTGCAAGACAAATTGAATGAATCGGGTTATAAGGTTGAAGTTTATAATTTCGGCGTTTCGGGCTTAGATACATGGAACGAGCTCATCAATTATAATACTAAGATTAAACAGTTTAAGCCGGATATTGTTGTCTGGGAGTATTATTTAAATGATGCCGAACCCAAAGACAGTAAAGGCAACGCAGTTCTTGATCAGGTTTCTCGAGAAACTCCTCCGTTCGTGGAGTTTCTTACTAATCATTCTTTTTTCCTTGATTATCTATATTGGCGCTTTAGCGCAATTTACACAAATACTTTCAATCAGCTAAAGAACACGGATTTGGAGCAATATTATATTCCGGCGGTTTTTAAACAACATGTCAATGATATAGCAAGTCTTTCGGCGCAGTTAAAAGCCGAAAACAGCCAGACGGTGACTGTTATTTTTCCTTTTCTAAGGTTTATGCCTAACTACCCAATTCTGGCTACGCAGGTTCATCAAAAGATGGATAAAGTATTTGCAAATGACGGCGTAACAGTAATCGATCTTTTGCCATATCTAAAAAATAAAAACGCCACAGATTTGGTAGTTAACAGATGGGATACGCATCCCAATGAATATATTCATCAGTTTGTAGCGGAAAAATTGTATAATGCGATCGTTCCAATGCTAACGAAGACGGACCAGGGGACGTTTATCAAAACTCAATGAATTTATTAAAGTTTTTGTGGGGAAAGTGGCGTAGATTTGCCCGAAAAGCCGGTAACTTTCAGGGACTGGTAATTTTTACCGTGTTTTATTACGTTCTCTTATGGGTAGTGGGTTTGCCATTTGCTCTATTTTCCGATCCCTTAAGAACTAAGAAAAACAAGAGTCTGAAGAGTAATTTTTCTGTTTGGGAGCACCCCGAGGAAAATTTAATTCAAGCCCAAAAACCATACTGATGTATATTTTAGGAATTTCCTGCTTTTATCACGAATCTGCCGTTTGTCTACTTAAAGACGGAAAAGTTGTCGCGGCCTCGGCCGAAGAAAGATTCAGTCGGATTAAGCACGATAGCGGTTTCCCAAAATTAGCAATTGAATTTTGTTTAAAAAGAGCCGGTATCAAAACCAAAGATTTAGACTACGTGGTTTTTTACGAAAAGCCGTTCTGGAAATTCGAGCGAATTTTGCAATCAACGTTAGCCACTTATCCTTTTTCATCACTCTTATTTGCCAAAGCAATGCTCAACTGGTTAACGGATAAATTGTGGGTCCGTTCGATTTTTGCTGGAGAGTTAAATCTTGACCCCAAGAAAATATTGTTTGTCCCACACCATGTCTCGCATGCGGCCTCGGCTTTCTACGCGTCCGGTTTTGAAAAGGCGGCCATCTTAACCGTTGACGGAGTTGGCGAGTGGACATCCACCACCATGGGAGTCGGAGAGGGTAATAAAATCCACATCAAAAAAGAAATTAAATTTCCGCATAGCATCGGCCTTTTGTATTCCGCTTTTACCGCTTTTTTGGGCTTTGAAGTTAATGATGGAGAATACAAAGTAATGGGAATGGCGCCTTACGGCAAGCCAGTTTATTTAGATAAAGTGCGAAAATTGGTTAAAGTTTACAAAGACGGCTCGTTTACTCTGGACATGGATTATTTTAGCTATCATAAATCTTCGACCAAATCTTACAGCCGGAAATTCGAGGAATTATTCGGAGAACCGCGGCCAAAAGATTTACATTTTTTTACCAAAACCTCCGGCTACCCGAGTTATTTTGGACAGAAACCGGAAAATTACGCCGAGATTTGCCAGCTTAACCAAAGATTTGCCGACATTGCCGCTTCGATTCAAGCTTTTACCGAAGAGCTATTGCTCAATTTGGTCAATAAGCTTTACGAAGAAACAAAACTGGAAAATCTGTGTATGGCGGGGGGCGTCGGCCTCAATTCAGTTGCCAATGGAGTTCTTTTAACAAAAGGTCCATTTAAGCGGATTTTTATCCAACCGGCTGCCGGAGATGATGGTGGTTCAATGGGCGCAGCTTTTTACGCCTATCACGCCATTTTAAATAAGAAACGCGTTTTTACCCAAACCGATTGTTATTTCGGTGAAGATTTCACTTCTTCAGAAATTGAAAAATTCCTCAAAAGTCAAAAACTAAAATACACCAAAATTACTTCGGAGGAGAAATTAGTCAGCCTTTTGGTGGATACTTTAGTCCAAGATAAAGCTATCGGATTTTTTCACGGCCGTTCGGAATGGGGGCCAAGAGCTTTGGGCGCACGTTCAATTGTCGCCAGTCCGCGCAAAGAAGAGATGAAGGAAATCGTCAACACAAAAATTAAATTTAGGGAACCTTACCGACCGTTTGCTCCGGTGACGATGACAGAGAAAGCCTCCGAATATTTTGAAGTCGGCAGTAAAGAGCACGAATATCTTACCAATTATATGCTGGCGGTTTTCCCGGTTAAAAAAGCCAAACGAAAAATCATTCCGGCGGTAACCCACGTTGACGGAACGGGCCGGTTTCAAATTATTTCTAAAAAGCAAAATGCCCGCTATTATAATCTGATCAAAAAATTTGGAGACAGAACCGGAGTTTATGTTTTAATGAATACCTCGTTTAACTTAAAAGGTGAGCCGATTGTTAATTCGCCGGCGAATGCTTTGAATACTTTCAAAAAATCGGGGCTTGATATTTTGGCTCTGGAAAATTATATAATAAGGAAAGAAGATATTAAATGAAATTTATTAAAGGCATATTTTCTCGGGCGGGTGAGCTAAATGATTTATTTAAGTTTTTGTGGAAAGCAAAAATGTGGTTTATTATTCCGTTCATAGTTCTTTTAATAGTTTTTGGATTGTTGGTTTTCTTTGCCCAGGCAACCGGTGTCGCCCCTTTCATCTACTCATTGATTTAGTACCCCTAATGTTTCAGAATTTCCCTCCGCAGAGATAAATCCCTGAGCGATAGCGAATGGGAGGAGCCAAATTCGTACTTCTTTCGAGAAGTGGAAAGAAATATTAAATCCAAGCATTACTCCCACCGTAAGGCTTACTACCATTAGTTATTAGAATCTAAGTAGAGTTGAAGAGTTAAAGATTTGAAATTTAAAACTATCCCCTTTAAAGGAGAGCGTTATGTCTTTGGACATTTGCCCCATATGTCTATTCTATCAATAGCTGCTTCTACAGATACTTCTACGCGACAATCTCGGCACTTCTTTTCATGGTAAGTATCAAGTAGGGCTCTGTCTAGTGCTTCATTGTATCCTGGACATGTTTGGATTGTTAATTGTTCGGTCTCTGTTAGTGTTTGATGATAGCTAATTTTTCTTATGCGGTTCTTGCGACCCTGTAAATAATTCGCAATGCGTCTTTCTTGTTGCGCAGAAAATGCCTGATTGTTCGGAGAAACTCCACCTTTTGATTCTTGAGTCATGAATGGAAATATACCAGAATCTAAGTCAAAAATCAACTATGGGACTTTGTACCGCTAGTGCATTTTCTTTTGAACACTTTCTGCCTTGGATATATAAAATCATAATTTCATATCAAGAGCAAAGGAATATTAAAAATGATATATTTTCGCCAGAAAATATTAAGTACTCCGAAACTTATTATACCAAGAAAATAAACTGATAGATTTTTGTTGCACAACTCAAGTCCTACGCATTAAACATTTTTTTAGCTATTGACAATTTGTACATAATTCTGTAATATTTACTTATGACACACACATTACCTATCACAAAAGCAAGAGAAGATTTAACTACTCTGGTTGAAAATGCAAATAAGAAACTAGAAGAATATATTATTACTGTAAACGGATTACCTGCAGCAGTTCTTATTTCTGCTGCCGAATACCAGTCTTGGAAAGAAACGAATGAAATTATGGCTGATTCAGGATTATTGTATGCAATTAGAGAAGGAGAAGATGATATAAAAAATGATCGGTTTGTAACATTTGAACAACTCAAAAAAGAGTTAAATCTTCATGTATAAATTACGAATTTCTTCAAGAGCAGAAAGCGAAATTAAAAAAATATCACATCCTCATCAAAAAGCAATCATTTTGGCATTCGCGGAAATAAAAGAAGAACCTTTTTTAGGTAAGCCCTTAACCATGGAACTTACAGGCAAATTTTCTTTTCGAGTAGGTGTGTATAGAATAATTTATAAGGTTAATAAAAAAGATAAAGTAGTAGACATTCTTACTGCGGGACATAGAGCAACAGTCTATGAATAATTCAAATAAAAGAAATATTCCTCATTAGCCTAACTAATTTAGTATCAGGGACGAGATACCGCTATAACGATAGAATGGTTCTATACCGACATGCTCAGAGGCGTTGGATTTTAACAGCCCTGAAAGTGTTCAACTCTCAATCGCGTCTGCGGAAAATTAGCTTCAAAAAAATTTTTCTGAAAACTTCGAAATTGAACACAATCCCGAGGCTAAAAATAGCTTTTTTTGAGCGTTATCTCACTGAGTACCGCCAGTGCATTTTCTTTTGAACACTTCCTGCCTTGGATACAGAAAATTGTGCTTTCGTATCAAGGGCAAAAGGAAGCTGAAAACGATATATTTTTATCAAAAGACACTGGTTACTCCGAAGCATATTATACTAGAAAAATTAACTAAAGGGAAAGAACTTTAACAGTTATTTTAAATAGGAAGTTTTACGTTTATTCCTAATGCCTTAGCAATACTATTTATAACGCTCCACCTTGCATCTGGATCGCCTCTTTCAACTCTTGCGTAGTAATTAACGCTAATGCCGGCTTTTTTTGCCACCTGTAACTGCGTAAGGTTTTGTTCCTCTCTGGCAATTCTGAATTTATCTCCAAGCGTTTTCTTGTTTTCAGGACTATCCATATCGAGTGTATTATAACACGAAGAGTAAATTTGAGATAGTTTCACGAGGATTTTCAACTACAACTTTCTATGTCAAAATACTTTATTCACTTGACTTTGTATTTTAGAATCGGTTACGATATAATCACTAATGCGGGTGTGGGTTTCTTGTCCATGACCCGCATTTTTATTTACTTAATTCCCACACAGAAAAATAGCTTGGCTTATGATAAGTTTTATTTTGAGCTAAACTAGTAGTCCCCAATTTTTGTTTTAAGTTATCAACAACTATCTCTTGTTTCTCAGAAAGTTTATCTGAAATTAACCCCGCTGATTTTTTGAAATCATACATTACTGCACCAAGTAAAATATCAACGACTTGTAATAACAAAGACGAATGCGATTCAAGTCTACTTACTCCAAATACAGTATCTGGCATTTTATTTTTTGTTAATCTATATTTAATTGCATCCGCCAGTGAACGCTCAAACGACTTCTTAATATCAGAAGGTCTAGTTAAATCATCTGCCAAGATGCACAGATTGCATGGAGAAATATTTTTAATATTGTTTGCGATTAACATGGATGCTTGCAAGATATAAGTTTCCCACGGGTTAATAACAGGTGCCCAGCTAGATTTTGTATTTTGTTTTTGTCTATCAATAACAAGAGCGCAAAATCTTACATTCGGAAACTTAAAATAATTATCCAACAAGGAACTGTAAATAGTATTATTTGTTGAATTAATATATTTAAATTTTAATTCAAAGCTTCTTGTGCTTTTTGCTATTTCCGCAATCTGCTCGTATTCTTCTTTTTTTGTCAGGTCTGCAATTCTTGCTGTTTTCTGAGCACGAGCAACATCTTTTGCTTTGTCATAGAAAGATTTCATTGAATCATAGAAGTCACCAATTTCATCATCTATCACCAAAAGTCCCAATCCAAAATATCTTTCTTGGGAGGAATTACCGCTTTCATCTATAAATGAAAAATAATTTTTACTCATAAATATGATTTAATTTATTCTTTAGCAAAATTATACGCCTGCGGTTATTGATTGGCAATGGATTTTACAAATGGATTAATGCTCCTTTATTATTTTAGATATAGCTATTGACAATATCTAAAAATTTCATTCATAATAAGCTTATGACTAATCCATTCGGAGGAGAACCGCCAGCCGGAGCAACATCTCAAGTAGCCGCGGAAGCACAAGCAGCTCCCGTTTCAGCTGAACCGCAACAACATCCCGAAACAGCAGGAGCATATTCGCCCGTTCCATCTGCTGAAGTAGCAGAGAATGCGGAACTACAAGAAGCTCATTCAGAGGAACTAGATCCCGAAGAGCAGCAACTAGCGTCTGAGGTTAAGAGTAGCTATCATAGAGCGGCAAGTGAATTAAAAAGACTAGGACAAGATGCTAAAGCTGAAGAGATTTTAGGAAGAATACCTGCTGTTACTGAAGCCGCAAGAGAATTACTTGTAGCGGAGCGCACATTGATAGAGAGACGAAGAGCTCTTAGCGCTGCTAGACACCCAGAATCAAGAGACGCTAAAGACGCATTATTAGATGCGGTAGCAGAAGTAAACACCCAGAAACACGGAGCTTATGGCGTATTCGTTGATATACCGGATGACTATGTTGGTAGGGAAGAAGCGATACAGTCAACATATGATGTGCTTGGGATTGATAAGACAAAAGCAGAATTAATGCCGGCTGTTGGTGGTAGATGGGGCGATGGTACGAATATAGTTAGAAGTTATACTGGGTATAGGGCAGAAAATGATAAATATGGGATTGTCGAAGCCAGAGATTGGCCGGAAGGGAAAGAAGCAAGTGCGCTAGACTACATGAAAACGACGGATCCAAGAAATCCCGAACCCATAAAAAGAAGACCCACATCAGGACAAAATTTCACTAGAGTTCTTGTGTATAAAGTAGGATCAAACACTAACGTTGCAATGTGACTTAATAATAGTTCTTTCGATTTCCCCTTACTGGGTTAATAGTTTAGACAATCTATAAACGCCATTATTTTAATTAACATCAAGCTCCTTACATCTATGTTTACTTAAATATAAGTAGAAGAAAATTCTTGTAAACTGCAAAAATAACTACTTAGCGAAGATTTGAATATCTGTGCCGCCAAGGCTGGGTAATTTGATATAATATTTTTAATGACAAAAGAACAATTTGAAGATTGGTTGAAAAAACTTATAAATGTTTGGGAGCCAAAAAATCCTAATGGAGTTTTGGATTTGGTTGCTGAAAAGTTTTTATGGTATGAAACTCCTTTTGATGACCTGATAACTACTAAAGAGAAATTATTACAAGAGTGGCAAACTGTTTTAGATCAGGATGATATAAAAGTAACTTACGAAATATTAAGTTTAGAGAATAACATTGGTATTGCTCATTGGCACGCAACTTTTACGAGATTATCTTCAGGGGAAAAGGCAGAATTAGATGGAATTTATAAAGTGATCCTAGATGAAAACGGTAAATGTACAGAATTTCATCAATGGTATAATTCAAAATAATTTTTATGCAGTTAGTTTTTGAGGCTATTTTCGTGGGATGGGCGTTATTTCTTTAATATTCCGCCAACCGCTCTGTGCCAGAACACTTTTTCTCCTTTGTAGGAAATCTCTTCATATCCATAAAAATCTGTTATATCTCCATCTTGGGTATAGGCATATTTCCAATCTCCATCCGCAAATTCATGAGGACCTCTTAGAGATTTAAATCCTTCATCGTCTTGGGATAGAGCCTTCTTAAGAAAATCAAAAGTTTGATTGGACATGTCTTCTCTTCCTTCAACCATGCCTCCACCATATCCTGACCACCAAATTAATTCATCATTCAATCTAACAACCTCTTGTCCTCCAGACCTAGAATGTCCTGCATAGCTATCCCTGTAATACCAAGGCAATTCTTTATCGTAGACTAATTCAAAAAATCCAGGTCGCTCTGGATGCTCTTCATATTTTCCACCTCCTGCATAGGTTGCCTTGCCTGCTCTATCTATAAAATCATAAAGCTCTTGAGGAGTAAATCTCTCATTCATAAATTCGATTATATCACAAGGTTTTTGAGGATAAAATATTGAGCTCCGAAGAATAGAGGACATTAGAACTTGCTATTTTAATAATTCAGGGTAAAAATTGTTAAGAATAAAGATATATGCGTCACCAAAATCCTTAGTATTTTCCTTTAATTCTTTTTTTAGCTCTTCTTTAGTAAACCACTTATATGTTTCAGCTTCGTCTCCTAGCTGAGGAGCTTCGTCTGTAAATATTTCATACAGAAGGAAATAGTGATTCTCATGACGATTAAGAACGAATCTGTTAAAAATTCCTTTTCCCTTGAGCTTGTATGTAAAATCTTTCATTCCAATTTCTTCCATAACTTCTCTTTTCAAGGCATCTTCGTCTGATTCTCCTGCAGATACATGTCCCCCAACAGGCGAAACATATTGTCCGGCATCTTGCTTATGACTATATGGTTTAATAAGCATCATTTCGCCTTTGGAGTTGGTAACCTCAGCAATAACACATTTATGCAGTAATCCTTTTTCGTGGGCTTCTTGTTTTGAAATTTGGCATAGGATGTTTAAATCTTTATCAACAACATCAACAATTTCCATAGGTAGATTATATCAGAAATATTTTGAGACTATGCAGCTCCGATGAATAGAGGACATTAGAATCTATTTTAGGGATTTTTCATTAAATCCAAGAGTGGTCAAAACTTCTCTTATTTGATTTGCTTGTAAATCTTTTATGATTAAGTAGTCCTTCGAATAAGTTGAAATAATTAAGTTATTCAATCCTTTTTCTGCACAAGCAGAATTAATTATCGCTAATGTCCCTGCCATAAAAGACGTTTCTAAATTAAGAGATACTAATCTCCAGAGATTATCATTCTTTTCGATTAAATCTAAGGAGGAAATGTTATTCTCTTCAGTTACTACAGTTATTTCATCCTTGTCTTGAGAAACAAAAAAATGAATAGATAACGTAGGTACACTTTTAACTTTTGCGTAAATGTATTTCTGTTCAGAGACGCTAAATGTGCTTTTGGCAAACATTTCTAATACTTTTTTATTCATAAGTTGATTATATCAGTGATGGGATATATTCCAAAATATAATCCCTACTTTCTTGATCAAAACGAATTTCCCTAAAACCATTATCTATATAAAACTTTTTTGCCCTATCATTGTCCTCAACAACTTCCGTTAATATTCTATTGTTAACAATTTTGAGAACTTCCGATAAAAACATTTTTCCAAGCCCTTTCCCTCTTTCGCCATTATCAATTAACATATGTTTTAACCAAATATTATCATCGATATTCTTTATAAGAATAAAGCCAATTAGTTTATTATTTTCGTACAGACCAAAATAGTAATCAAAATAATTCTCTTTAAACCCATCTTGTGCTAAATCTAATGTCATCACACGTTTACTTGTTGCTAAAGCTTCAGGATCTTGATTCCATAAATCAACAAAACTACTAAGATCTTCTTGTTTTAATTTGTGAGTTGAATAAGTCATTGGACTGATTATAGCAGAAGCTGCTTTCTGAGGCTAATTTGCTCCCTCTGGTTCAGAGAGGAATTGGGGGCATATCTCATAATTTTTCCACGCTGCATGCTCCGCAATATCCAACAGGATTTTTTGTCCTTGCATTGGATGTTGTGCTAATTGACTAATTAAACTTTTCTCTATTGAATTGGCAGCAGGCGCAGGAAGAAATCTACGCCCAAAACGCTTGTGGTCTTCAATTTCCGCTGGATCATTTTCCCAGAATGTGCAAGGGTCACCGGTTGTTTCTCTTGGGTCAATAAAGCCTGTTTTAATTACACCTTCAGGATCAACGTGATAAGTTACATCCCAATCGTCATTCCAGTCTATTTTTATTGCACATCTTGAAGCACCTTGATAGTAAAAAGTTACAGGAATTTCGAGAGATCCTAGCAGATATTCATGTTCAGTTGCTGATTTATCTGGATATTGAACATGTCTTTTTATCGCCTCTGCCATTATTCCGGCGAATTCTGCATTTCTTGCTACTTCTTGTCTTTGTGAATTATCTCCTTCTGGCATATTTAGGGGATTATATCACAATTGAGGCTACGTAACTCCGAGGGATAGAGGATGTTAGAGGCTAGTTATACAACTCGGCCAGCAGCTTGATTTAAACCTACAGCGTGCTGTACCACTTGAGGTTCTACACCCATACGCAACTGGGCATCTGCAATGTCTTTTTCAAAAGTTTTTGCTCGTACCATGTTCTTTTTAGTTGCTAACCTGTCTAGTTGCTCTTGAGTTAGTGGCCTGTTTTCTCCGAGAGATACAGGTACATGCCATAGCGGATAGTCTATAGCAGCATCAATCTCCACAGCTGTTAGAGGTACTCCTTGGTCTTCAATATCTGTAATTATGTGAGCCCAAGATGGGTAGCCAGCATTTTCATTCACTTCCCCCCAGCCCCATTCTCTTTTCACTTTCCCAGAATAAGCCTCACACCAAGTTCTATTCTCAGCCAAATCTTGTCTTTGTCTATCAAGAGTTTCCCTGGCTCTGTCTTCTCTCCAGCCCTCAGTCCTAAGCCATTCCTCATGTCTTCTTAGCTCAGCTGCGGCTTTTTCGTCAAACTCTGCTGGATTAAATATATATCTATCCTCTTGAGGAATTTGAGGTTGTTCACCCGTTGGTTCTACTGGAGCAGGAACTCCCCTTGATGCGTCTATTGGTTCTGTCATATTTTTCTCTGTCTATAGTATCCTTAATCATTGACAAATTGTCAATAGGATAATGGTTGAGTAGAGTATGGGCAGGTAAAATGTACGCTATTTGAGGCTAATTTGCTCCGAGGGATAGACGATATTAGAACTTATTTTATCCAATTAAGGGTTTCTTGAAATAACTTTTCTTCCACCCCATCTTCATTAAAGTTGTGGCTCGCACCCTCAATAACAGCAAATTCTTTAGGCTGATTTGCTTGTTCAAAATATTTTCGGCCACCGTCTTTAAGTATTCCATTGCCTGCGACAATTATTTTGAGTGGTTTTGTAAATTTTGAGGATAGGTGATCGGGGTTAAAATCGACGCATTCCTGATACATCTGCTTTCCAATTGTATATGACACTCCCCAGTCATCGAAATAATATAGACCAAGCTCTTTTATATATTTAGCGTCTTTAACTAACCAGCTCTTAGTATCAGAAGATGGATCCCAAAGTATAGCTTTATCAAACTGCTGTTTTTTTGATGAAAGTATTATTATTCCGCTAAAACTATGTCCAACAACAATAATGTTTTTGGCTTTATCTCTAAAATATGACACTATTGTATCTAAGTCGGAGACATGATTTGAGATGCTACAATCATTTAACTGCCTAGAATCTTCTTCCTCGCCATAGAAATTAAATCTAAATGAAGAAATTCCATGTTTCTCAAAAAACCTAGCACCATTGAAAAAAATGTGATGATTCTTATCTCCTGTAAATCCGTGAGCAAATATTATAAGGGGTTGATCAAGGTTTCCTCTTAGAGTGCCATAAGCAAACTTATTATCTCCAAGGGGGATTTTTATTTCTTCTTCCATGAGTTGATTATATCAGAAAGCTTCTTAGGGGTCTTGCCCCTCTTTTGGTACTTTCACGATTGATCAAGTACTACTTCTTCTGAAGGGCGCAATGGTTTCCGCTTCGTAGATTTAATTTATTTTCCTTAGCCATTCAGTAATATTTTGACCAGCTTGATAGACTATGAATTTCTCGTCATCTTTGGGAAATTGAAAACCATCAGCGCACATATTAAAATCATTAATATGAACTGCATATCTTTCATTGGTTGTATTATTTTCCTGCCATCTCTTAAAAGCGTCTTCTCTAGAAATGTTTACAATTATAACTAATGGTTCAGCTCCATTTTCATTAGCTAAATTTCTTAAATAATCACGATCCTTTTTAATTAATGCAGTTGTATCATAAACCAAACTTTTTCCTTGTTTTAAAATTTCTATGGCTCTCTGTTCCGCTTCCTTATGTATGTCTTTCCAAATCTCTTCTGGAATAAATTCACCATTTAGTCCAAGTCCTCTTTCTCGAGAAACCTCATCGGGATCAATATATGGAATAGATTTTGTTTTAGCAATTTCTCTCGCTAATACTGATTTTCCAGCAAAAGACATACCGCTTAAAATATATAATATTGGTTTATTCATTTACTCATTATAGTTTAACAATAAATTTAGTTTCAAGTTTTACATTTAGTGTTTCTAAGGGTTGCACCCCTCAGATTACAAGAGTATATAAACGAAGTCTTTGCTTCGCTCTTGTAATCTTCACCCCGCATATTTCGTCTCTGGTATAGGAAGCAGGTTTGCTTCCTAAAAACAAATTCTAAAAAGAGAGGGGGTGAAATATGAAACTAATAACAGAAGAACTAAGAAAAGCATTGCCGGCACTCTATTCTCAAGAAAACGAGAAAGATCCGATGGTTGTTTGTAAATTCTTTGCTGTTTGGACAAGCTGGAAATGGTACGGCATAGAATTTGACGGAAAAGATTCTTTTTTCGGTTACGTAGCAGGAGACTATCCAGAGTTAGGATATTTTAGTCTTTCCGAACTGCAAAACCTTAAGGGTCCGATGGATTTAAGTATTGAAAGGGACATGTATTTTAAGCCTATCAGGCTTTCAGAAATTAAAAAGCTACACGAACCACAAGAGTAGGGCTTTAATCCTACCGCTTTCTAACCGAAGCGGTAGGATTTTTATTCAACCTCTTCCCAAATCTCTCCAGTAACGCCACCTTCGGTTTGTACGTCGCTAGCTACCGCGAGATTGATTGATAAATCATCAGGGCTATCATCATCAAACAGCGTTTTGATATACCTCTTTGCATAAATCATGCGCTCTTTTGTTTGAAACACAAATAATAGCGTGGGAAATTTAGTATTTGTAAGATTCTTCCAGTCATTACTATAGTAAAATTCTAGATAATCCCTAATCCTTTTTCGTAGTCTGTAACGCGGAAGAGTTTGCTCAAATAATGTCAGTAGAAAATGCTTTGTTAATCTTCCCTTTCTTTTTTTAAAGTATAAATCGATTGGTAATTTAGAAACTTTTAAAAAATGAAAGGGGTTAGTTGGATCACAGAAATCGCTTTCAGTTGCGTATTCGTAATGCAGCATATTGCTTTCTTTCTTTTCAAGCTCACAACAGATTGTGGCAATAAATAGACAGCGCTCAATAAACGCATCAGACCTGTCTTTGTCCCAATACAGTTTATGAATAAAAGATCTGTCATATATTCCTAAAGCTTTTACAAATCTTACTCCGTTGTTATTTAAAGAAAAGATAGCAGCTCTTCTATTCTTTCCCACAATATGATTGTCATATATTCTTTGTATGTATTCTTTTTCTGTTAAGTTTTTTAACCAGCTGTTGATTCGTTTCTTGTCTTTATGTTTTAAGAATGTTTGGATATGGGTTCTGTCTAAGAATCTAAATCTAGGGATTAGTGTTAATATTTCTTGTTGTTTGTTTGTTAGGTTTAGTTGTGTCATTAAGTTATTTTTTGTAAGTTTAGTATTTATGCCATACCCAACCGTATAATATACTCCGTATTTGGTAAGGGTAGGTGTCACAATTTATCTTTAATTTATGCTCAAATTGCCTAAAATATTGTCCTCAACATCGAGGACAATTATGCTAATCGTTTCTTTTTAATCCTTGTATTTTTAAGCACTTGTTTTTGAACCTTTGGAGCGACTTTAAGTAGCTGTTCTAATTGCTTTTCAACATCTTCCCGTTTGGTTGCGTAATGCAGTCTTGATTGTTTAATAATACCCTCCTTTGTTTCTTTACTTCCGCTACTTTCAACCGGTATTGTAACACCGGTAAAGGCGTCTTCACTTTCATCATTGGTTACTTTCATAAAGAAATGAAAAGGAGCAAGATTGACGATTTGTCCTTTCTCTACTTCCGGGGAGAAAATGGGTAGCATAGCCTCTTCATCATCAGAGCTTCCTTTAAGAGCAATGAAGTTTCCGCTATTGCCTTTAATTACTTTTGACACTTTTGGATCATCAATCTGGGCAATGTTTTGGTGAGAAGGGGTAAAATATACATGATATTTTCTGGCTTCTGAAAACAGCTCGGTAAAATGAGGCGTTGCAAAGTTTTGAAATTCATCAATGTAAACGAAAAAATCACGCCTTTTCTTTTCCTCAGTCTGTGCTCTTTGATAGGTAGCAAGTTGAATAAGAGAGGTAATTATTGTTCCAAAAAAGGCGCTTCTTTCCTCTCCTAAATTTCCCTTAGAAAGGTTAACAAGCAAGATTTTACTATTATCCATAATTTCTGAAATATTGATGGTGCTATTTTTCTGCAGTAATATGAATCGCGAGAGTGGATCGGTAATAAATTCTCCGATTTTATTTGTTAAGGGCGCAACCATATCCCCCTGCTGACCTTTTCTAAACAACATAAATTCTTTTTCCCAGAACTGCTTTAAAATAGGATCGGAAAGAGTTCCCGTAACAGATTTTCGATACTTATCATCTGTTAAAAGCTTTTGGATTGTATAAAGGGAAATGTAGGGTGTATTCGTAGTGCCTGCTTGTATTAGGAGAGTTGTCAGAATCGCATTTCTTAAAATATGTTCCATACGTTGGCCCCAATGTCTTTCCGGCGTTATTTTCATAAATATTGACATCACAGTTTGGGCAATTCTTCGGTGTTCTTCTTCAAGATCTTCGTAATTTGTACCGGGATTTAAAATATTAAGCCCTGTAGGAAACTCTTTATCAAATGGATTAACAAAGACAACATCCTTTTGTCTATCTTTGGGAATTAAGGTTAATAAATGCTCAACCATGTCTCCATGCGGATCAATAACACAGATCCCTTTTCCGCTTTGAATATCCTGTAATGCCATCCCCTCGATAATGGTAGATTTTCCCATACCCGTTTTACCGACGATGTATGTATGTTGATATCGATCCCTCTTTCTTAGCCCAACTGCTGTTTCCTCTCCTCCATAGGTATTCTTACCGACAATGACATCAAGATCGCCATCATCTCTTTTTATGGACCTGGGTGCTGGTAGCTCACTGCTCTTACTTTTAACCAGCCCCTCAATTTTTGTAATATCCATATTAGGGAAATGGTATAGGTCGGAAATTTCAGATGAAGAAAGGATTAAGTTGTCATTGGATAGATTACGCTTTTGAAAATCTGTGAAGCGTTTCTTAAATATTTGATTAGCTAAAAATGGGAGTGGAGTCATTTCTTGTTGTACTAATGATTGGTACTGGCTTGTAAATTGACTAAATGAGGAGACAAGGCCGGTTTGTCTGGCATCAGATTCTTCCTCGGTATTTGTCATAATAAGTAGCCTGATTGATGTTTCAAACAACTGTTCTGAGAGTTTTCCTTTGACAACCGTTGAAAGTTCCATTTCATAAGGATTAAGAATAGCTTGCAGCTGACTTTTTGAACTTGAATCAAAAAAATATTTTGCGTGTGGCCCCTTAGGATCAAGGATCAGGTGAGGCATGGCAAGTAAAAGTTTTACAAACGAAACCGTAAGCCAAACAACAGGGCCTAGGATAAGGATGAGGGCAGGGGGAAGCGGTAAAGCACTTTTTTTAAACAAAACCGGAGATAATGGCTTTCCTTGATAGATAGCGTTTTTCGCACGCAGCATGTGTTCTCTCACTTTGCTACTTACCGTAGGGCTTGTGACAATCTGGAAAGCGACAAGCTCTCCTTTTTCAAGCTTAGTCATGTTGCCGGCTAGAAATGCGATGGAATCGTGTTTTCCGAGCACCTTTTGGTTCTCTAAAGGTAAGACAAAGTCATCGGAGAGAGTAAATTGTACAAAACCAAGTGATTTCTCTGTTGCTTGCTTAGCATCTTCATTTTCTTCAACAACCAGCATGCTTTGTAGATAATCCGGAATTTCTCGGATAGAAAGACCGGGAAGATATGATATCAAGGTTCGACGCATAACATCTGCATCAGCTGGTGGAACACCAATGATATATCTAATTCCGTCATTTCGGCTTGAGACAATTTCCAAAGAAAATGTTTTCCTGACAGAAAAAAAGCCTTTGTTTCTTCCGGCTACCGTATGCATCGTTTTATATAGTTGCTCCGTGGCATACGCAGACTTACTTGTATCTGAAGGGAACGTTAACTCTAAGAATATCTTCTCTTCTTTTGTCTTCTTAAATCTAGTTAAAACAAAAGGGATAAGCGTTCTTACGATAGTAATTACGAGCTTAACAAAGAAATACATGAATACAAGGAAAAGGATTGGGCCGACCAGGATGAGGACGGTTGTTTGCATAGGAGACAGTTGCGGAAGCGGTAGAGATGTAAGGAAATGGTAGATAGCAAGTTTTAAGTGAATTGGTAATGGAAGACCAAAGAGAATGAGGAGATAGGCATGCCCTACGGAAAACGTATGAGTTTGTAACTGATGAATTAATGCTAGCTCCTGCTGATAGTCACTATTATTCATAGCCCTCTCGTAAAGGGCAGGAGTTTACTAAGTGGCCTAGAGTGTAGCACTGAGGCTAAGTGAAGTCAATGGGTCTATAAAACTTATCTCGTTGAATTTGATTTATCAGCTTGAGTAGGAAAGATTCTTCCTTTGGTAGGTAAGCCTAACAATCTCCTGACTTCTCGCGAACTAAGTCCTTGCTCAACAGAATATGCCTCCCTGATTAATTTATATGCTCCGGTTACCACTAGGAGAGATTCTGGATGTTTTGTTGATAAGTCCGTAAGCGCGCTCCCGAATTGAGGTAATTCGCTAGGCATAACAGTTCTGACCAAGCCATACGCAGCAATCAGCGCATTTCCTTCATGTACACCTTGATCCCATTTTGTGTCAGAATCCAGAGAAGCAACTACCTCCTGAACAATTTCTAGGAAATAGTGTGTTGCTGTTGGACTATTATCTCCACCACCATCTTCTTCTCCGTATCCTTGACTGCCGCCTTCTACTCCCATAAGGCCTGAATTATAGAATATGTCTACTTGTAAATCAAATTACGCATAGATTTATCTATTCAAGAATAGTTTTTAATTTCCTCCAAGCACTGAGAGGAACTGAAAGCTGCCCTTTTAAACAATGCTTAGAGGAAATTAAAAGACTGCTCATTTTCATGCCTAAAAGTGACTTAAAAGAATACTATAACCCCTTGACAACTATCTCGTTCGGGATATACAATTATCTCAAATGAGATAGTTTTACTAACATGCAAGAAGCTTTAACTTTATCACTTTTTCCTTCAATAGAAACCGTTTCTAGGGTAGGTTCCACATCAATAAACCCCAATGTGCCTAACCAACTTACCCCCCAAACTTCAATAGAAAATGCTCTAAATTCCATATTTCCAAAACATAGCGAAGAAATAAAAGTAGTACAGGTAAAAGGAATTCTTGGAGAGGTTGGCAAGGCTTTATCAAGCGAGCAAGTAGAGATTATGGTCACGGAATTTGAATTCTTAATTGACGGTTGGCTTGATGAATATGAAAGAGAAACGTTCAAAGGGATGACTTTAAAAGAAATTTTAAACGGAGGGTAGATTATGGAATCAATAACAAACAATTTTGGACAAAAACAGGCAATAATGTATTTGCGAGTTTCTACGGAGGAGCAAGTTGATAATTTTTCTTTGGGGACACAGGAGAAGCTATGTAAACAAGAAGCCGAAAGAAGATGGATGGGGATAATTAAGATTTTTAGGGAAGAAGGACGTTCTGCAAAAACCATATCTGGGAGGCCGGTTCTAATTGAGATGTTGGATTTTTGCAAAAAGAATAAGCGAAATATTGACGCGCTCATTATTTATAGATTAGATAGACTTTCAAGACAGACTTCGGATTATCTAGCGATAAGAAGAAAACTTGTCGAGTGCGAAATATCTCTTATTTCTGCTTCCGAACCAACAGGCAATAGCCCTACTGAGAAATTCGTGGAAACAATGCTTGCCAGTTTTGCCCAAATGGATAATGACGTAAGAAGCGAACGAACAAAAAACGGATTACGGGCAAGATTTCTGACGGGTCTCAAAAGTGGAGTCGCCCCGCTTGGTTATAAAAATGAAAACGGATATACGGTAAAAGATCCGGAGGCTTGGGAAAAAGTAAAAAAGGCATGGGAACTTATGGCGACAGGAACAAAAACCTTGCGAGAAATGGCAAACCTTTTAAATAGTTGGGGAGTAGTACATCGATACAAGGGTAAAGAACACATTATTAGACCGCAAACATTAAGTAGAATGTTTAGAAGTTGTTATTACATTGGATTATTATCTTCTGACAAATATCCCGAAAGAATTAAAGGCCAACATTTGCCGATGGTATCGGAAGCGGTTTTCTATAGGGTTCAGGCGGCAATTGATGGAAGAAATACTAATATCAACGTACCCATTGCAAGAAGAAATATGGACAATAAAGAATTTCCATTAAGAAGAATTTTAATCTGTGGAGTTTGCAAGAAACCGGTAACAGGTGGATGGAGTAAGGGTAAGCTTGCCCGATACGCTTATTATAGATGTCAAAAGGGTTGTCAATCACCTTCCATTTCCGTTGATAAAGTACAAACTGAAACAATACAGTATTTATCAAGCATAACTCCAACAAGAGAAGGACTAGACGCCTTTATAGCTCTTTTAAGAAGAACTTATTATCAACGAGTAGGACAACTTCAGAAACGACGAGATGAAGCGGATAAGGAATTAAAAAGGTTATTTGAACTTCGACAATCACTTATTCAGAAAAATTTAACCGGTGTCTTTTCTGATGAAATATTTAAAGAGCAAAATAAGTTAATTGAAGACCAAGTTAGGGCAATTCAAATTTCAAAAGATGATGCATTGTTGGCAAAATATAATCTTGAATCAATCGTAAAATTTATGAAAGAAAAGTTTGCCAATTTAGGAACGACTTATCAGATGTCAAACTTAAGCCAGATTCGAGTCCTACTGTGTTCAATATTTCCCTCTGGGCTGGTTTGGGGGTATCCGGGGTGCTACAACACCGAGATTAGCCCGATATATCAATCTATTCGAATGTTTGACAATAAGGGGCTCTCACTGAGTACCGCCAGCGGGAGTTGAACCCGCGATCTTCAGAATGAGAATCTGACGTCCTAGGCCACTAGACGATGGCGGCGTACTATTATTATATCATCAGAACAACCCAAAAACTAACATTTGACATTTCTCCCAAAATTAGTTATACTATCTAACAATTAGTCCATTTAATAATATGGCAGACGAAATAAATGACCAGATTCTAGAAGCAATATTTAACTTAGGCAGAAATTTTAAAGGTGGTGTGTCTGGAAGTTTTGAGCATTCTCATCCAACCATACTGCAGTGTCAAGCGCTTGAGTACATTAAAAAAAAAGCGGGAATGCATATGGGAGATATTGCCAGTCATTTTGCCACTACCATGCCAACCGCAACTGCGCTAGTTGATAAATTAATTACGGCAAAGTTAGTAAGAAGAGAAAATGATATTAAAGACAGAAGAATCGTTAAAATTAATTTGACCAAACAAGGCGAAAAATTGCTGACACAAGTCAAAAAGCAAAGAGCTAGTAAAATGAAAAAACTCTTGTCCTATCTTTCGAAGCAAGACAAATTAGACTTACTCAGAATTTTAGAAGTTTTAGCAGAAAAATCAGCAAACTTATGAAAAAATTATTCAACAAACAAACTTTAAGATATGTCGTAGTTACAATTTTTGTGGTAATCATCGGCATTTTTGCCGTTACCTTTCTTGTTCACGCCGCTTCCTCTCCCAAAACTGAAACAGTGAGTGTAAATGCAGTTTCAGAGAAAATTTTGGCAACCGGTAGCATTGCCGCACAAACCCAAGCTGTTTTAAATTTCCAAATGGGCGGAAAATTAATATATCTTCCGTTTAAAGAAGGAGACGCAATTTCCCAGGGTCAGACGATTGCCCAACTGGATACTTACGCTTTGCAAAAACAATTACAGATTGTAGCCAATACCTATCAAGCTACAAAAAATACCGTTGGTCAAACACAGGAAAACCAAAACGCCGGCGTTTTGGAAGGCCAACAAAGAACAACTTTGGATACAACTAATAAGCAAGGATATTCCGCCATTCCAGAAACTCAAGTTGTTTACGATGCAGTTAAAAGATTAGTGGATAACGCTAATTTAGCGCAAAATTCAGCTCAGCTTAGCGTTGACCTAGCCAATTATTCATTACAGCTTGCAACTCTAACAAGCCCCATCAACGGTATTATTTTGCATGAAGATGTAAATACGACCGGAGTTAATATTGCACCGGTCACCAGTTTCGTAGTCGCCGATCCGACTTCAATGGTTTTTAGCGCCAACGTCAGACAACAGGAAATCGCTTTTATCAGTGTTGGCAATCCGGTGACGGTTTCTCTGGATGCAATAAGTGGTCAAACTTTGCAGGGAGTGGTGGATAAAATCTATCCACAAAAGACAATTTTGGCAAACGGTGACCAAATTTACAGAGTTGATGTTAAAATCAATAATCTTCCAACTTCAGTTAAATTAGGACAAAGCGGAACAGTGCTGATTAAAAGTAATTTCAATCAAAAAGTAATTCTCGTTCCGTCATGGACCGTTCTTTCGGACTCGCATGTTTGGGTGTTGGGAAATGGGAAACCAGTGCTTAAAAAAGTCACAACCGGAGATACTGTTAATGGACAAACGGAAGTAATGAGCGGACTTTTAGATACAGACAAAGTAATTACCAATCCGCAATCAATTATTTCAAAATTGTATTCAATTATATGAAAAACTTAATTGCCAAAATTAAAAATCCGCAAGTTTTAAGAGTCATGTTGGTGGTAATAGTCGCTGTTCTTTTAATCGGTGGATATATTGGTTACCAATTATTAAAAGACAGGGTGAGTATCGAAGACTCTCTAGTGCAGGCGCCAATCATCACGATTTCTCCGCAAACTCCAGGGACAATAGCAGATATAAAAGTTTACGAAGGGGAGCAAGTCAAAAAAGGTGACGCTCTAGCAATTGTTGGAACAAGCTCTCTAAACGCTTACCAAGACGGTTTAATCGTTTCAACCGATAATGCGATTGGCAGCCTTGCCAGTTCACAAACTCCGGTGGTGCAAATGATTAATTTTGCCGATATGCGCATTGCCGGCACCATCGATGAGAATAAAGGTTTAGATAAAGTAAAAGTTGGTCAAGTGGTTTCGTTTACAATCGACGCGCTTCCTGGACAAACATTTTGGGGATATGTTGACGAAATTAGTCCGACGGCCAAACAAACACAATTACAGTTCTCAGTTTCCAGCGAGAGACCGACGCAACAATTTATCGTCTATGCCAGATTTAATGCTTACAGCTATCCGCAGATTAAAAATGGTATGTCTGCCAAAATGACAGTCTATACCAACACTCCTTAAGTCCTATGGAAAAGAAAGTAAAAGCAACTACAGGGCGTGGATTTCAGTCGCACGAGTGGATAATTCTCTTCACAGTCATGATTGCCAGTTTTTTGGGAAGACTTGATGGAACGGTTGTCAATCTCGCTTTGCCTAAAATGATTTCCGATTTTGGCATTACGGTTTCTGAGGCGAGTTGGATTTCGACCGCTTACATTATTGCTAACGCAATTTTTGTCCCGATTTTTGGCAAACTGGGTGACTTAATCGGCCGGAAGCCGTTGTATCTTTTTGGCATTATCGGTTTTGTTGTCTCCTCTATCTTTGCCGGACTTTCCGCCAACCTGCCGCAGATGATTATTTTCCGGATTTTGCAGGCAATTACCGTTTCCATCGATTATCCTTTGGCGCTTTCCATTATTGCTTTTACCTTTCAAGACAGGCAAAAACGCGCCCAGGCGATGGGACTTTGGTCGGCTGTTTTTGGCGTGGCGGCAGTGTTTGGGCCGCTTTTAGGTGGTCCGTTAATCGATAATTTTTCCTGGCGTAGCGTTTTTTACATTAACGTTCCAATTGGCATCTTGGGCGCTTTTATGGCTTGGAAATATATTCAGGAACCGGTAAAAAAGATTAGAGGCATTAAGAATTTTGATATTTGGGGCTCGCTTTTGTTAGGCTCGGCTTTGGGGACATTGGTTTTGGTTTTGGATCAGGGGCAAAGCTGGGGGTGGTTCAGTCTCAACAGCGTAGTCTCCTATATTGTTACCGCTGTTTCGTTTGTCGCCTTCATTTTGGTTGAACAAAGACAAAAAGAGCCGGTGGTCGATTTAAAATTTTTCAAAATTCCGGAATTCGCCATTTCCCTATTGGTATCATTTATCACTTTTATGGGTATGATCGGCGGACTTTTCCTGTTGCCTATTTTTGTGCAAAGCTATATGGGTTACGATGTTACAAAAACTGGTTATCTTTTCTTACCGATGGCAGCGGGAATGATGATTGGTGCGCAAACTGGCGCGCGTTTGTCCGCAAGGTTTACACCCAAATACGTTGTTTTTACCGGACTAATGTGGGCGGCCTTTATTCTATATCTGTTTTCTGGCATCGATTTAACTTGGACCTTTACGCATTTTGCCATTCTTTTGGCGCTTTTCGCTTTAGGTCTCGGTTTGACGTTTGCGCCGATTACCAACGCTTCTATTTCAACTGTCCCTTTGCATGAGGTCGGAGTGGCGTCTTCAATTTTAGCGCTGGTTAGGAACATTGCCGGAGCTTTCGGAGTGGCCATTTTTGCAACAATTTTAACTAACAGTGTTACAGCAGGAATAATGAATGTGCAGAAATTTAGCGTGATTAACAGTTTCGATCCGAATGTTCTAAAACAGGCTGCATATCTAATGATAATTAAAGCAAATTTAGTGTCATTTCATATTGTTTTTCTTTCTTCGGCGGCAATTACATTCGTCGGTGCTTTGTCTGCGCTTCTCTTAAGGGAAACGACTAAAGAAATGGGCGGAAAGGCAGAAGTTTCCGGTGAGGGAATGATGTAGTTTTATTCCCCTTCAAATTTTGCCATGTGGGGCGTTACTTCTTTGTGAATCAAATTCGCAGGGATAAATCCGAGATAATCTTTTCCCCCTGAATAATGATGTATAGATTCATGCACGCCAATAAAAGGTATTAAAGGGGCCAGGGTTATCATTATGCCGGATAATTCTATGATTCCCGGCGTTCTAAACACTCCTCCAGCCGCAATAGATAAACAAGCATTTTTTGCACCTTTCGTTAAGGCTCCGTCGGTTCTATTGGTTTCCAGTTTGCCGACCAGCTTGCCAATATCAAGTCTCTTTAACCTTGTACGTCCGATTTGAATTGCCAATTCATTCAGATTGGATAGTCCGGTGAAATCCGTGGTGTCGGCAATTATTCCGTTGATGGGGTCAAAATTATGGTTAAAAAGTCCTTCCCAAAGAGCGCCTTTAAAATCTTTCCCCGCGGCTTTGGCTAATATTTCAATGTCTATCATCCGCCTATAAGTACCACTAAGTAGTAATCCATAGGTTGCCAGTTCCGAAACAAATCTATATCCTTTCGAAACAGCTCGTAATACCGGAGCATCTGTATTCCTTCTGATAAACTCCCTGGTTGCATAACTTGTAACATATTCATTTATTCTATCGATGCCAACTGCGTAGTTTGTTTCTTCTTTCTTCGGCACGTCTTCGGGAAAGCGTCTTTCGTAGACATATTTACTGCTTGGCGATTTAGGGTTATCGAAAACAACGGACCAAACTACGGTTGGTTGTTGGGCCTGATTTAGTTCGAATGTTTCTACGATGCGATTATGTAAGGCAGTGCTTAAGAGAGCTGGTATTTCCATAGGTCTTGAGAATATTCCTCTTCGTGCGTTATCCCAAAACGCCTGGTTTTGTACAATATAATCTGAGGGTACATCTTCAAGCTCATCCGGCGGAGTTATCGGTATTTCTGCAGACATAAAAAGAGGCAGTATATATTTATAAGGTATTTAGTTTAATGCTGTCAAGAGTTATTTGTCTATGGATTTTGTTTCTTGTATAATCTTTGTGTGAGTAAAATTTATCTCTCGATTGTAGTCCCCTCATATAACGAAAAAACAAATCTTCGTAAAGGAGTTCTAGATAAGATTGAACGGTTTCTTTCAAGGCAAAAATACTTATCGGAGGTAATCATCGTCGATGATGGCTCAACCGATGGAAGCATCGAGTTAGTCGAAGAATTCATCAAAGATAATCCCAGATTTAGTTTAATAAAAACTTCCCATTTTGGAAAGGCGGGCGCCGTCACATCAGGAATCTTAAAAGCAAAAGGCGAGTATGCCCTTTTTATAGATATGGATCAGGCAACGCCGGTAGAAGAAGTAGCCAAGCTTCTGCCATTTGTTAAGGAATACGATATTGTGATTGGTAGTAGGGGCTCGAAGCGCCAAGGCGATCCGTGGACACGGCTTTTGATGGCCAGAGGAATGATCGTGTTAAGGTCTGTAATCGTAGGACTGAGGGGAATCCAAGATACGCAATGCGGATTCAAACTTTTTAGAAAAGACGTTTCGGATAAGCTTTTTACAAGCTTACAGAAATTCCATAATGGTTATAAAGAAATTTCCGGATCATCAGTCAAAGCCGGATTTGATGTTGAGTTACTATTTCTGGCCCAAAAAATGGGCTATAAAATTAAGGAAGTTCCGGTTGAATGGTTTTATGTTGAAAGTCGAAGAGTCAGTCCGATAAAAGATTCCTTAGAAGCGGTAGAAGATTTAGTCAGAATCAAATTAAACGATATTTCGGGGAAATACAGAAATTTATGAACAAATTAAGGCTTCTTTTTTCCTCCTACATTTTTATTCTCGTAGGTTTTTTCATTTATTCTTTTACGCAAGTCGATTTAAATTTAACCCTATCAAAACTGTCAATTTATCAGACCGTTGAAAAATTTCTTCAGCATATCGGTTTTTTTGAGCGTCCTCTTTCGACTTTGATCTTTATTGTCATAGCCAGTTTATTATTTATTTTCTATTGCGCGTTTTTATATTTGGCAAAGAAAGGCAAGCTTAAGCTCAAAGCTTTAACTATCCTCACTATTTTAACCGCCGTTATTTTAGTGTTTTCTTATAATGCATTTTCGTATGATTTATTCAACTATATTTTTGACGCCAGAATTATTTCGCATTATCAATTAAATCCATATTTCCATAGGCCTTCGGATTTTGTAGGTGACCCGATGCTTAATTTCATGCGTTGGACTCAGCGCACTTATCCATATGGCCCAAGTTGGTTGGTTTTAACCGTACCTTTAACTTTTATTGGCATGGATTATTTTTTGCCGACTTTTTTCCTTTTTAAAATCCTGATGGCGCTATCCTTTTTAGGTAGCTGTTATTTAATTTACAAGATTTCCGCAAGAATTTTCCCTGAACATAAATTATTCAATGTCGCCTTTTTTGCCTTTAACCCACTGGTTTTAATTGAATCTTTAGTTTCGGCGCATAACGACATTCCGATGATATTTTTTATTCTTCTTTCAATTTACCTTTTTCTGCAAAAGAAAAAAGTTTTATCCTGGGTCAGTAATCTTTTTTCCATTGGCGTTAAGTTTTCTACCGGTGCGCTTTTGCCGCTGTTCATTCTCATCGGATTTTTTGATAGAACAGGCAGAAAAATAAACTGGGAAAAGTTTTTTATCGCTTCAGTAATTTTATCTTTGACAACGGTTCTGCTCGCCAGTATTCGAACGACTTTTCAGCCATGGTATTTAGTGTTTCCGCTATCAATGGCGGCGTTTGTAGCTCACGAAAAATATATTTCAATTCCGGCAATTGTTGCGTCAATTTTTGCCGTAGGAATTTATATTCCTTATGTCTTTATGACCGATTATGCCAAAGGCTACCCGCAAATAATCCAAAATATTGAAATTGCCGGCCTAGTCGCCGTTCTAATAGTTTTCGTTTTGTCTCTTCTAATCAAGACCCGCAAAATCTTATAGTTGACTTTCAATAACCTTCGGAATATAATCGCTTTCGCTATGGATGAAAGAAAGGGTAGATTAGAATTTAACGTAATAACCTATTGTACTGAGGAAGTCCAGAGAGTATTCGATCGAACGGATGCTGATAGACGGGAATTGGGAACTCAGTATGCGAGTGAAATTGCGAGATTTGCTGACTTAATGTGTAGTCAGGGAATCTTCCCTTCGGCAAACGTGGTCAATACATGGTCGATGGTAAATCTTTTAAATGCTTATCATCAGGAAGCTTTGTTAAGGATAGGAGTGCTTGATGACAAAACAGGAATTTTTGTTACGTCTGACGGTAAGGTAGAAAAACGCACAGAAAGAATGATAAGTTTTAGAGGTTTTAGTGGAATCTTAATTGATAATGTCGGTCAGGAAATGAACGGAGAAGATTTGCTCACCTGGGGACCAAAAGCTCTGGGAGCTATTGCAGAGGTTTTCCGTAGTAGTCAAGATGCTCCTCAGCAACAAGTTACAAGCTAGCGTTGATTAGATACCACAGTTCTACTATAATCTTTATATGAAGCTTGTTTTGAAGTATAAATGGGAAATACTCACTTCCATCCTTCTTGTTGCAGCTTATTTTGTTCTCCGTTTAATTTTTCTCAATCGATTGCCAATCTTTACCGATGAGGCAATTTATGTTAGGTGGGCGCAGATTGCTTTAAATGACGCTGCATGGCGGTTTATATCCCTAACTGACGGTAAACAGCCGATGTTTGTGTGGGTTGCAATGGTTTTCATAAAATTTATTAAGGATCCGCTTATTGCCGGAAGATTAGTTTCGGTTCTTTCAGGTTTTTTCACCATGCTCGGCCTTTTTGCTCTAACCTACGAACTTTTTAAAAACAAACGAACCGCTTTTCTTACCGTTGCTTTATATATTGTTTATCCTTTCGCTCAAGTCTTAGATAGGATGGCTTTGTATGACAGCATGGTGGCGACCTTTTACGTTTGGGCGCTCTATTTTTCTATTCTTTTGGTCAGAAAAGTCAGATTGAATATTGCTTATACACTCGGTTTTGTTATCGGCGGGGGAGTTCTAACCAAAAGTTCAAATTTTTTTAGCATCTATTTATTGCCATTCTTACTAATTCTTTTTAACTTTAAACAGAAATTCGTCAAGAAACAATTATTTAAATTCGCAGCGCTTGCAGTTTTCGCTGCAGCTATTAGTTATGGTCTTTACAATGTCTTAAGACTCTCTCCTTTATATGACATGATTGCGATTAAAAATGCCACGTTTGTCTACCCGTTTTCCGAGTGGTTCCAGCATCCGTTTATCTACTTCAATAGTAATTTGAGCGGACTTACCAGTTGGCTTTTGCAGTACTTAACACCTGCGTACCTAATTTTGGTTCTGCTGGCAATAATATTCATTAATAAATTTTTCAAAGAAAAAGTTTTATTACTGCTGTATTTTGCGTTGCCGTTTCTGGCTCTGGCACTCTTCGGCAGATTAATTTATCCAAGGTTCGTCTTTTTAATGAGCGTAATGCTTTTGCCGTTGGTGGCTTGGTCATTAAATTATTTATTTGAAAAAGCCGAAGAGTTCTTTCCGAAAAACGTTTCTTATGCAAAAGTTTTACAACTGATACTATTATTAGCGGTTATTGCTTATCCTCTGTATATTTCGTTACTTTTTGCCATCAATCCCTTAAAAGCGCCAATTGCCGATGCGGATCATGGACAATACGTTGACAGCTGGGCGGCCGGTTGGGGAATTAAAGAAAGTGTTGCTTTTTTTAAGAAACAATCTGAGAGCCAAAAAATATTTGTCGCTACAGAAGGGACCTTTGGTTTATTGCCGGAATCTTTAGAAATGTATTTGGGTAATGATAAAAATATTACAGTTAAAGGTTACTGGCCGGTGGATATTTTCCCTAAAACAACGTTAAATTATGCCGAGAAAATGCCTGCCTATTTCGTTTTCTACCAATCGCAGCATGTGGTAATCCCGATTGATTTTCCGCTCAAGTTGGTTTTTGAAGTTAGACAAGGAGACACGAATTTTTATTACCGAGTTTATCAAATAATCCCGCCCAACCGATGATGAAAAAGGTGATACGCTTTTGGCCTTTTATTCTAATCACGATTGTTGTTCTCGTATTTTTCTACCCAATTTTTAAAGGGCAAATTCCTTTTCCCGGCGATCTTTTGGTGAACACCAATCCCTATCGGGCGCAGTCTTTTTTAGGGTTTGCTCCAAATGGATACCCAAACAAAGCGCAAGGTCAGGATGTAATTAGCGAAATCTATCCCTGGCGCTATTTTTCCGTTAATCAACTAAAACAAGGCAACATTCCTTTCTGGAATCCCTATAATTTTTCGGGCAATCCGCAACTGGCAGATTTTCAAACAGCCGTTTTCTATCCACTCAATTTTTTGTATTTTTTACTACCTTTTAATTTCTCCTGGACGTTAATCATTATGTTCCAACCGTTTCTGGCCGCACTTTTCATGTATTTATTCCTTAGAAAAGGAGTCGGGCTTAAGGATTTCCCCGCTGTTATCGGTGGAATTGCGTTTGGTTTTTCTTCATATATGACGGTTTGGCTTGAGTACGGAAATATCGGTAGCACCATATTATGGCTTCCGCTGGTGCTTTTAGTAATTAAATATATGTCACAAAAAATAAATAGCAAAAACTTTCTTGCGCTGGTCGCCACTCTTTCTGTGGCAATTCTGGCCGGTTATATTCAGGGAGTTTTTTATGTTTATGTTCTTTGCCTTTTCTACTACTTATGCTTAATGTTCGCGCAAAAAAAACTGAGACTACTCAGGATTCATCTGCTATTTCTACTCTCTTTAGCGCTACCGTTTTTATTAACTTCCTTTCAGATTTTACCAACCCTGCAGCTTTTTTCCCAGTCTACCAGAGGAGCATATACGTTAGCACAGATTGGAAAGAATTTGGCGCCGCTTCAATACTGGATAACTATCGCTATCCCGGATTTCTTTGGCAATCCGGCCACCCGGAATTATTGGATAGACGGAACTTACATTGAAAGGGTGATGTATCCGGGAATTGTCATTCTTTTCTTTGCAATTTACGCGATTTTCAACAAGGTTAATTCTCTCGAAAAAAAGTTTTTCTTGGTTGTTGCCGCAGTTTCTTTGATTATTGCCACTAATCTTCCACTGGTTAAATATTTTTACCTGATTCCAATCCCGGTTATCTCAACAACTGTCGCCACCAGGGAATTCAGCATCTTAATTTTCAGTTTGATAGTTTTAGGCGCAATCGGATTAAACCAGTTTATAAACGAGAAATCTTTTAAAAAAATATTTGCGGTTGGATTCATCGTTTTTTTGATACTGGTGTGGGGAGCAGTTTTATTTCTGATTAAATTTTCTCCGGCGCTTTCCGCAAATCTAAAAATCAGCGAGCACAATTTAATTCTTCCCAGCGTTCTTATTTTGTTAACGATTTTGGCAGTTTTTCTAAAAAGGATAAATCTTAAAATCAGCTTGGTTTTATTGACACTGTTGGTGATATTTGATCTGTTCTATTTTTTCAACAAAATTACGCCATTTGCGCCAAGCGAGTTGACTTATCCGCAAACACCAATTACTTCTTATCTTCAAAATATCGCCGGCATTAACCGGTATTGGGGATACGGTTCGGCTTATATCCAGGCGAACTACCAAAGCGTTGACCAAACTTTTTCGCCTGAAGGCAATGACCCTTTGCACATTTCCAGATACGGAGAATTATTAGCGTCATCAATAAATGGTAAGTTACCGCAAATGCTACCAAGACCAGATGCCAATATTGCGCCCGGGTATGGAGTTAATGATTTAAAGACAAATTATTTTCGGCAAAGAATTCTCAATCTGCTAGGCATTAAATATGTCCTTAATTATCAAGATATGGTTGACACTTGGCTTCAAACGGATTTCAGCACTTTTCCTGCGGATCAATTCACCCTAGTTGAAAAAATATATCCTTGGCAGGTTTATGAAAACAAAAATGCTTTGCCAAGATTTTTCTTGACCAGTGATTTTGTTTTGGTAAAAAATAAAGCTCAAGCTTTAAGCGCAATTTATACTGCCGATTTAGGGAAAACGCTAATTTTAGAAAAATTACCGGGCCTCACTATTGATAAAAACTCGAGCGGAGAAGTAAAACTTATTTCATATTCTCCAAATAAAGTTTTTTTTAATACTAAAACTTCAGGCAACGAGCTATTATTTATTTCGGATAATTATTATCCGGATTGGAAAGTAACCATTGATGAAAAGCCAACGGAGCTTATGCTGGCAGATTATGCCTTCCGGGCAGTGGCGATACCAAAAGGAGAACATATTGTGGAATTCTATTATAGTCCGAAAACTTTTGAATTGGGCTTGGGGATTGCGGTCTTGGGTTTATTAGCGTTATTCTTAACGGTAATTTATGTTAAAAAAAATAAATCGTAATTTAGTATTTATATTATTGGCAGTGGTATTGGCAGTTCCGGCAATTTTAGGCCTACTGCATTCCGGATTTCCCGTTACTGATGACGGCGGTTGGATGGTCATCAGGTTCTCGGCTTTTTTCCAAACTCTAAGAAACGGTGAATTTCCTGTCAGATTTTTAATGCGCTTAAATAACGGCTATGGTTATCCGGTCGCTGATTTTTTATACCCCCTGTTTATGTATTTGGCCGTCCCGATTCATATTCTAGGGATTAATTTCGTCAATACAATAAAAACTTTGCTAATTCTCTGTATCTTTACGTCTTCTTTATTTACATTTCTTTGGCTGAGGAAAATATTTGATAATTTTTCTTCACTAATTGGAGCCACTCTCTATACATTTTTCCCTTATCATTTGTTCGACATCTATCAACGAGGTTCGGTCGGGGAAGTCTTATCACTAACAATTTTGCCATTCATTTTATGGCAGATAGAGAGAGGAAGTTTATTTTGGATTTCAATCGGCATTGCCTGTCTAATCGTTGCTCACAATACTCTTGCAGTATTATTCATGTTTTTAATAATTCCCTATACGCTGTTAAACATCTTCATTTCCAAAGAAAGAATCAAAACCGGCCGTTTCTGTTTTGTGACCTTACTTTTTGGAGTAGGAGTTTCAGCCTTTTTCTGGATTCCTGCGCTGTTCGATTTGCAATACACGGTTTTTGCCAAAACGCCAGTTTCCAATATCAATAATTATTTTGCCAGTTTTGGTTTAGTTGGTTGGTCAACCGCATTTATAATTTTAGCTGCCGTCATTCTTATTCTTAGCGGATTGATAAAAATAAAAAGACTTAGATTAACCTTTTTAATGTTTATAATTTCAATCCTCTCAATTTATCTGGCAAGTTCATTAAGTGCGTTTTGGTGGAAAATTTTACCAAGCTCTTTTGTGCAATTTCCGTTCCGCTTTTTATCATTAACAATTCCATCCGTGGCGTTTTTATCTGCCTGTTTAGTTTCAGTCTTTGCAAAAAGAAAGCAAATCGTCATGGGCTTCATTATCTTGGTTTTAGTTTTCTTTTCAGCGTTTTTATATTTGATGCCAAAAACTTTTCAAAATTTTCCCGACAGTTACTATTCAACTAATCAAGACACGACAACGGTAAAAAATGAATATATGCCAAAGTGGGTTCAAAATATTCCACAAGTGATGGCAGCAGTCAAAGTGCAAAATTTAACCAGCAGTGAAACCATTAATATTCTTCAAGCAACTGCAAACAAAACTTCATTTTTAGTATCTTTAAATAATTCAGAAACAATTCAGATTAACACGATTTATTTTCCGGGTTGGTATGCTTATGTTAACGGAAGACAAACGGAAATTTTATATAATAATCCAATGGGCTTAATAAAGTTACGTTTAGATAAAGGCTTAAATAATGTTCAAGTCGTCTTTAAGGAAACGCCGGTCAGGCTATTTTCAGATTTAATCTCTATAATTAGTGTTGGTGGCCTATTAGCATTTGTTCTGCTGAGAAAGAAAATTAAGCTATGAAAATTCTTAAAAACTTATTACCGATTGTTTTTGTTCTAATTTTTTCTGTCTTTACTATTTTGCCGTTCCTGCGTTCTGGTTTTTTCCCAATTCATGATGATACTCAAGTGGCTAGGGTTTATGAAATGGCTAAGGGCCTAAGCGACACAATGTTGCCGGTGAGGTGGAGTACTGATTTAGGTTATGGCTTTGGTTACCCGATTTTTAATTTTTATGACCCTTTACCATACTATATCGGTGGTATCATCGAAATTGTCGGGTTCAATGCGCTGCTAGCGACAAAAATAATGATGGCGCTTGGAGTGATATCGGCCGGCGTCTCGATGTATTTCTTGGCTAAGGAGTTCTGGGGTAAATCGGGAGGAATTCTCTCTGCGCTATTTTACATGTATGCCCCGTATCACGCTTTAGACATTTACGTTAGGGGAGACGTAGCCGAGTTTTGGGCATATGCTTTTGTTCCATTGGTATTTTTAGGGCTTTGGAAGATTTGTAAAGAAGAAAGATGGCGCTACGTTATTCTTTCTGCAATCTCATTTGCTTTCATAGTTATTTCTCATAATTTAACCGCGCTGATGGTTTCACCATTTCTCGTATTATTTGTACTCTATTTAACTCTTAAAGCAAGAAATAGGAGAGTTATTTCTTATCTTTTGTCTGCTTTCATCATCGCAGTCTTGCTGTCTGCTTTCTACTGGCTGCCGGCGATTTTGGAGATGCAATATACGAATGTTAGTTCACTTATCGGTGGCGGTTCAAATTTTCGTGATCACTTTGTTTGCCTTAGCCAGCTTTGGACCAGTCCGTGGGGATATGGTGGTTCAACTAAGGGTTGCGTCGATGGCTTATCGTTTATGATCGGGAAATATCATATCCTCCTAGCGTCATTCCTATCTGTTTTTGCACTTCTTGCCTTGTTCTTAAGAAGATATTTCAACAGTTTTTCCAGAGAAAAATTAATAATTTTGGTTCTGGCTTTCTTAGGCTTTCTGATTTCTATTTTCTTTACGCTTCAGATTTCCCAGCCGGTGTGGGAATTGCTGCGTCCGATGGCCTTTCTCCAATATCCATGGAGATTTTTACTGTTGATAGTATTTTTTGCCTCATTTATTTCCGGTGCGTTATTTTGGGTGATGGAAAATTTAGTCAAAAAGAAAATAGTCACAATATCATTATTGATCTTGCTGTCAGGTTTCCTAGTTTTAGTAAGTATGAAGTTTTTTGTTCCGGAAAAGTATTTACAGGTAGATTCACAGTATTACACTAATGCTTATGCGCTACAGTGGAGGACATCAAAAATTTCCGATGAATATTTGCCAAAAGATTTTAAGCGTCCGCAAACCCAAAACGGTCTTGCCAATTTTGCAAATCTTAACTCAAACAATAACAAGTTAGTTAGCGTTAACAAAAAAACTCAATCAATAAACCTAACCATAAATGCAGCGAAAACAGGAAATATCACAGTTCCTTTAGCTTATTTCCCAGCATGGCATGCTTACGTGGATAACAGTGAAATTCCTCTTTATAATAATAGTAAGGGTACAGAGATCAATTTCCCCAAGGGGCAGCACGATCTGAAATTAGTATTCAAACAAACCCAGGTGGAGTTATTGGCCGATCTCATTTCTCTGGCTGGTGTCTTGGCTCTTTTTGCTGGTATAATTCAGCTAAACAAAAAATATGCATAAAGTTTCAGAGCTATCAGTTTTTTTCCCATTTTGGAATGAGCAGGATAATATCGAAGCGGTGATTAAAAAAGCAATTCCCGTGCTGCAAAAAGTCGTCAATAAATGGGAAATTATAATGGTTGACGATGGTTCGTCAGATAAAACTTTAGAAATTGCTCAAAATTTAGCCAAACAAAATCCAAACTTAAGCGTTGTTTCTCACGAGAAAAATAGGGGATACGGAGCAGCGCTTAAAACAGGTTTTGCCAAAGCAAAATATGACTTGGTCGTTTTTAGTGACGGCGATGGGCAATTTGATTTTTCGGAAGTAACAAAGTTTTTGGAAAGAATTGAAAACGCAGATATGGTCATAGGCTATCGAAAAAAGAGACTGGATAATCCTTTTCGGCATATTTTAATGAATATGCTAAAAGTGTGGGATTTTTTACTTTTCAACTTTCACTTCAAAGATATCGATTGTGGTTTTAAGCTTTTTAAAAAAGACGCTTTAAATAAAATCCTGCCTTTTCAGTCAGAGGGCGCGATGATAACAACCGAAATTCTAGCCAAAGCAAAAAAAGCGCATTTAAAAATCATACAAGTAGAAGTAAACCATTATCCGCGGATTTATGGGGATCAAAGCGGAGGGAATTTAAGAGTAATTGTAAGAGCTGTAAGAGAAAGTTTGTCGCTTTGGAAAGATTTAAGTTTTAATTATGGAAGAAGTTGATATCGCAGTAATCACTAAACGTTCCATTCGGGGCGTCTTTGCTTTGACGTCGAGAACTTTTGTTATTCAAATAGTCAGTTTTTTAGCTAATTTTTTGCTGACGATTTTTTTGTCGCCGGCAATTTTTGGTGTTTATTTTGTCGTTTCGGCCGCAATTGCTTTCCTCTCCTATTTTTCGGATATTGGTTTGGCGGCCGCGTTAATCCAGAAAAAAGAAGCGATTACCCGGGAAGATTTAAAAACAACTTTTACTCTACAGCAAATCTTGGTTGTTTCAGTCGTCTTAATCGCTCTCTTCTTAGCTCGACCAATCGCTAATTTTTACCATCTGGAGCAGGAAGGAATCTATTTATTTCAAGCTTTAGCAATTGCCTTCTTCCTATCGTCTCTAAAAACAATTCCGTCAATAATTCTCGAAAGAGATTTACGTTTTGAGAAGTTGGTAATTCCGCAAATCGTCGAAACTTTTTTCTTTAGCATTGTGGTTGTCATTTTAGCCATCAAAGGTTTTGGTGTTTATAGCTTTACCTACGCGGTTCTGGCTAGGGGAATCTCCGGCGTAATTGCAATTTATATAATTAGCCCTTGGAAAATTGGATTTGGATTTTCAAAAGAATCGGCGCGAAAACTTCTGTCTTTCGGAATTCCGTTTCAGCTAAATAGTTTTCTAGCTCTAATCAAAGATGATTTATTTATTGCCTACCTAGGAAAAGCTTTACCGCTTGCTCAAGTTGGTTATATCGGTTTTGCGCAGAAATGGGCGTTTGCGCCTTTAAGGCTAATTATGGATAACGTGATTAGGATTACTTTTCCTTCCTTTTCGAGATTGCAAAACGAAAAAGAAGTTTTAGAAAGAGCAATTGAAAAATCAATTTTTGCGGCCTGTTTTTTGATTTTTCCGGCTTTAGTCGGACTTGTCACGCTTTCACCATATTTTATCCATTTAATTCCAAAATATCTTAAATGGGAGCCGGCGCTTTTATCCTTAGCTCTTTTTGCAATTGGCGCCGCCTTGTCTTCGATATCAACGCCTTTAACCAATGCTCTTAACGCCATCGGAAAAATAAAAATCTCTTTGTATCTAATGGTTGGTTGGACAATTGCGACCTGGGTTTTAACCCCTATTCTCATAGTCACGATGGGCTTTAACGGTGTTGCGGCGGCATCGGCTTTAATTGCTTGCTCGGTAGTATTGGTAGTTTATCTTGCGAAAAAATATGTTAAATTCAATGTTTTTGCGGCTACAATGTATCCATTCTTAGCAGCTGCGATAATGGGTATTGTAATTTACTTCCTAAGCCCGATTCTGGTCAGAAGCTTAATCTCGCTTATTTTTATGATTTTGCTGGGCGCAGTGCTATACTTTTTATGTATCTTTCTTTTCGCACGGAATGAAGTTTTGGCGGACGCAAGATTAGTCATAAGTCACTTACGAAGATAAAATGAGTAAAGTTTCAGCCGTAATTTCGGCTTACAACGAAGAAAAAAATATTGAGCAATGTCTTAAATCTTTAGCTTTTGCCGACGAAATAATAGTGGTTGATAATAGTTCAACCGATAAAACCGCAGAAATTGCTAAAAAATACACCGCTAAAGTTTTCTCGCAAAAAAATAATCCGGCAGAAATAGACTTACAAAAGAACTTCGGCTTTGAAAAGGCCACCGGCGATTGGATCTTAAGCATTGATGCGGACGAAGATGTTTCCAAAGAATTGGCGGAAGAAATAAAATCAAAAATCAAAAATCAAAAAGCAGAAATTAATGGGTACTGGATTCCCAGAAAAAATATCATCTTTGGTAAATTCATTGAACACACCGGTTGGTATCCGGATCCGCAATTAAGACTATTTAAAAAGGGTAAAGGAAAATATGTCAAAGCGCATGTTCACGAGGCGCTAAAATTAGAAGGCGAGTCAGTTTATCTAAAGGAGTTCATAATTCACCATCATTACGAAACGATTACGCAATTTATCAGAAGAACCGTTGATATTTATGCGCCGAATGAAGCTCAAGATTATTTAGATAAAGGTTATCAGTTTTCTGCTTTTGATGCCGTCAGATTTCCCTTAAACGAGTTTATCAGCCGGTTTTTCGCCAGAAAAGGCTATAAGGATGGCTTCTATGGGTTGATGCTGTCGCTTTTAATGGCGTTCTATCATTTCTTAATTTTTGCTTATCTTTGGGAAAAACAAGGATTCAAGGAGTATGACAAAGAGGATTTTCTTAAAGATACCGAAAAGGAATTCCAGAGAGGCGGACGGGAAGTTCTATATTGGATTTCAAAGGAGAAATTAGAAAGCATCAAAAATCCAATTCAACGGCACCTGCAAAGAGTTTCCAACAAACTCCGCGGAATATAAATATGGCGAAAATTTTTGTCACAATCCTAAATTTCAATGGCAATAAAGATACTCACGAATGTCTTCAAAGTTTGGAAGCAATAAATAAAGAAGATTTTGATCTAAGTGTGGTTGTTGTTGATAATGCTTCGAAGGAAAAGTTTGCTGAGAATAAAAAATATCAGAAGTTCATTTTAAAAATAATCAGAAGCGAGAAGAATCTGGGATTTGCCGGCGGACAGAATTTGGGAATTAAGCATGCTTTAGAAAACGGCGCGGATTATGTCGTTGTTTTGAATAATGACGTCATTCTTGACAAGAATTTAATTAGCGAACTGCTCAAGACTTTTCAAGAAGAAAAAGACTGCGGAATAGTTTCTCCGAAAATCTATTTTTCCAAGGGCCACGAGTTTCATAAAGACAGATATCTAGAATCAGAGTTGGGAAAAGTGATTTGGTATGCCGGAGGTAAAATGGATTGGGGAAATATACTCGCTTCGCATCGTGGAGTTGACGAAGTTGATAAAGGACAATATGAAAAAGTCGAGCAGACGGATTTTGCCAGCGGCTGTTGTGAAATGATCAAGCGGGATGTTCTGGAAAAGGTCGGTTTGTTTGACGAAAGATATTTTCTTTATTATGAAGATAATGATTTGAGCCAACGGGCAAAAAAAATGGGCTTCAAAGTTTTTTATCAACCGAAAGGTATATTGTGGCATTTAAATGCTGGGTCTACAGGCGGTTCCGGTTCATCACTTCACGACTATTATATAACCCGAAACAGATTATTGTTCGGCTTCGGTTACTCATCTCTTAGAACAAAGATTGCGCTGATTAAAGAAAGTTTCAGAATTATGTTAACAGGTAGGTCTTGGCAAAAAAAAGGCGTTTTGGATTTTTATCTTCGAAGATTTAGGAAAGGAAGTTATCATGAATAAAATTTCGGCTATCATCATTGCAAGAGATGAAGAGAAGATGATCAGAGAGGCTTTAGAAAGCTTAGGGTTTTGCGACGAAATTATTGTGATTGATAATGGTTCAACCGATAAAACTAAACAGATTTCCGAAGAAAAAAAGGCTAAAGTTTATGAAATAAAAACCAATGATTTTTCGGAACTTAGGAATTTTGGCTTGAGTAAAGCGGAAAACGATTGGGTACTGTATCTTGATGCGGATGAAAGAATAGATGATGAACTCAAGAGTTCAATCAAGAAAATTATTACGGATGAAACCAAATATGCGGCGTATTTTTTAAGGAGAAAGAATTTTTATTTTGGCAAGTGCCAGTGGCCTAAAATTGAAAAATTGGAAAGGTTGTTTAAAAAAGAAAAGTTAAAAGGATGGAAAGGGAAGCTGCACGAAAGTCCGATTGTGGATGGTGAAATTGGGAAAATCAACGAAGGATTTATTTTACATTTTACGCACCGTGATTTGGAAAGTATGCTAAGTAAAACCATTGAATGGTCAACGCAGGAGGCACTGCTTCGGTATAACAGTGGACATCCGCAAATGACGTGGTGGAGATTTCCAAGAGTAATGCTGACGACATTCTTTGATTCATACATTAGACAAGGAGGATACAAGGCGGGGGCAACGGGAATCGTAGAAAGTATGTACCAGTCGTTTAGTATGTTTGTGACGTACGCAAAGTTATGGGAATTACAAAACCAAGCCAAAAATAAAAAGTCATGATAAAATTACTCAAACGATTTTGGCCAGTTCTACTAATCATTGCTGTCTGGTTTATTTTTTCCTCCCCATATTTTATCCAGCATAAAGTTCCTTTTTCATCAACCTATTTGGTAAACTTTTTTTCTCCCTGGAATGCGTATCCCGGATTTGCGTCGCCGATTAAAAATAATGCGATGCCGGATATCATCACACAAATCTATCCTTGGAAAACTTTAACGATAGAAACTTTGAAGAATTGGCAACTCCCCCTTTGGAATCCTTACAGTTTTTCCGGAACACCACAACTCGCAAATTACCAGTCGGCTGTTTTATCGCCTTTTAATTTAATCTTCTTTATTCTGCCATTTATTGATACTTGGAGCTTATTGGTATTATTACAGCCATTGCTAGCAGGATTATTTATGTTCGCTTTTCTCAAATCTCTAAAGATCAGCAATGAAGGCTCACTTATCGGCTCTTTGGGTTTTATGTTCTGCGGTTTTATCACGACTTGGATGGCTTATGCAACGCTAGGATATGCAATTCTTTTTTTACCACTGACTTTGTTTGCGATTGAGAAATTCTATCAGACACAAAAAAATCGGTTTTTAATTTTGCTTGCTCTTTCTTTACCGCTGTCTTTTTTCAGCGGACATTTCCAAATCAGTATTTACTTTTTTCTGTTTGTCGCAGCGTATATAATCTTCAAATTTTTTCAAACAAGAAATACCCGTAACGCTTTTTATGTCATACTTTATACTTTTCTAGGCTTTTTACTTTCACTGCCCCAACTTTTTCCATCGGTTGAAGCATACATGCAATCTTTAAGAAGCGGAATTTTTGCCAAAGGTGAAGTTATTCCCTGGGGATATTTATCAACCTTTTTAGTCCCCGACTATTTAGGCAATCCAGTGACGAGAAACGATTGGTTTGGCCATTACGCGGAATGGAATGCTTATATTGGAGTTGTGCCTTTGATTTTGGGATTTTACGCGATTTTTAAAGTCAGAAAAAAGGAGATTTTGTTCTTTGGCTTGATGGGGTTATTGGCAATTCTTTTCTCTTTTCAAACTCCGCTACTTGATTTATTGGTTTTCCTTAAAGTTCCGGTTCTTTCAACCAGCGCTTTAAGTAGAATAATTGTTTTATTTAGTTTTTCGGCTTGTGTTTTAGCCGGTTATGGGCTCGATAGATTAATTAAAGACATCAGACAGAAAAATATCAAACCCATCTATTTACTACTAACTCTTTTTACGATAATTTTCGTGGCACTTTGGGCGGTAGTATTTTTAAAATTACTGATTCCTCTGGACAAAATAACGATTGCTAAACAAAATTTAATACTGCCAACAATTATTTTCTTCGCTCTCTGGGTCTTAACGACATTTTCTTTATTAACGGTGCATCTTAAAAAAGAATTCCTAATTAAGCTTTTACCGCTAGCGTTAATCTTGGTTGTCTCTTTTGATTTGTTGAGATTTTCCGCTAAATGGATGCCGTTTGACCCAAGGAATTTAATGTATCCACAACTTCCAATTACAAAAGAGCTAAATAAAATTTCGGGGTTTGAAAGAATCGTTAGTAATATGGGAGGCGAGGGAACAATTTACTATTGTCTGCCTGCGCTCGATGGGTATGATGCGGTTTACGTAAAAAGATACGGAGAATTTATAGCATCGCTAGATAAAGGAATACTGATTGAGTCGGGTCGTTCTGTTGTTGCTTTTCCTAAAGATAGTTTTTACGCGAAACAGGCAATTAATTTATTGGGAGTAAAATATATTGTGCATAAAGTTGCGGACGGTCATGCGCCCTGGACTTTTCCCTTCTGGAGCTATCCGTCCGGGACATTCTCGACTATTTATAATGACGGTGTCTACCAAGTTTTTGAAAATAAGAATGCTTTTCCCCGAGCATTTCTAGCGAGTAAATATATCGTTGAAAGCAATCCGCAGAAAATTCTCAATAAGATGTTTAGTTCAAGCTTTGATTTAAGAAATGAACTCGTTTTAGAGCAGGATCCAAAGGTCAATCTTAGCGGGCAGGGGACAGCCAGAATCGATAAATATTCTTCGGGAAAAATCTTGATCACCACAAATTCCAGTGGGAACAATTTATTGTTCCTTTCGGATACTTATTATCCCGGTTGGCAAGCTTTTGTGGACGGACATCAGACGCAAATTTACCGTGCCGATTTTACTTTCCGGGCAATTCTTGTTCCAAGTGGAAAACACCAAGTAGAATTCGTTTACAACCCATTAAGTTTTAACGTAGGTGTTTTAGCTGGAGTCTTAGGATTATTAACTATTATTTTGCTTGCGGTGATTTCGAAAAGGGATTTAATTTTACGGCCCAAAACTTAAGCTCTCCTAAAGTCATTTTCTTTTTAGCAAAGAAGAAAAGATAAACAATCTCCAAAATCCCCACCGTATTTAAAATCAAAATTCCTACGAACCAATTTCTTTGTTTGAGCTGAGCTGCTCTCCAAAGGGCTAATCCTTTCCAGAGTAATGACCAAAGATAAAGAACGAAAAACAACCATATTTGGTTCTGGGCGAAGTTATTAAATAAATTCATCGTTTAAATTATAGCGCTCTCTTATCTATAAATGCAACTAAGCTAAAAACTTGCTAGAATAGGAGTATGAGAATCGGAGTATTTGATCCCTATCTTGATACTCTCGGAGGCGGGGAAAAATACATGCTGACCGCCGCTTGCTACTTATCGCAAAAGCATGAAGTAACTGTTTTTTGGGATCAAAATGGGGTTTTGGAAAAGGGCGCCGCCAGATTTAACCTTGATTTATCTAAAGTAAAAACAGCCAATAATATTTTCTCCGCCAAAACGCCTCTCTACAAAAGATATTTGGAAAGTAAAAAGTATGACGCCATTTTTTTCTTAAGCGATGGTAGTTTGCCGCTTTTAGGCTCTAAATTATATATTCATTTTCAGTTTCCGATTGAATGGGTTAATAAAAGTAGTTTATTAAGTAAGCTAAAAGAGCTAAGAATTGCAAAAATTATTTGCAATTCATATTTTACAAAAGCCTTTATTGATAAAAAATTTAATACGGACAGCGAAATTTTATATCCACCGACGTATTTAAAAAAAGATTTTCCTAAAGTAAATCCTAAAAAGAAAAAGAATCAAATTCTTAACGTTGGGAGACTTTCAGCCTTTCCAGACGGTGGGCTATCTAAAAAGCAGGATTTTATAATTAAAGTTTTTAAGGAAATTGTTGATAGCGGTGTCAAGAATTGGGAGCTAGTTTTGGTGGTAAGTTTTTTGGAAAAAGACCAAGAGATTTTAGAGGCTTTGAAGAAGCAAATTAAAGGCTACCCGATAAAAATCTTCGCTAATGTCGCACTCGAAAAGCTAAATGAAGTTTATGCGCAAAGCAAAATTTATTGGCACGCGTCCGGTTTTGCCGAAAACTTAACAATTCATCCCGAAAGAGCAGAGCATTTTGGTATCACCACCGTAGAAGCAATGCTTAATGGACTTGTTCCGGTTGTCATCAATGCCGGCGGGCAAAAGGAGATTGTCCGGGACGGCCGGGACGGGTTTTTATTTGATAATGTAAAAGAGATGATAGATAAAACCATGCAACTAATTAAAGATAATGTGATGCTTGAGAAAATGGCAAAAAGCGCTCGAGAAAAAGCAGGAGAATTTTCAACCGACAGATTCTGCGAAAAACTAGATTCAATTTTTACTAGATGAATAAGCTAAGGATATTATTAATCGCCTTTTTCGTTTTATTAACTCTTGTTTTTTTTAAAGCGCTATTTTTACAGGGACAATCGCCAATTCCTGCCGATACAATCGTTGGGCTTTACTACCCATTTCGGGACTTATATTTCAAGACAAACCCGAACGGCCTGCCTTACAAAAATTTCCTGATTACGGATCCGGTTAGACAGCAAATCCCATGGAAACAATTGGTAATTGATGCAGAAAAAAAGTTCACGTTGCCAATCTGGAATCCCTATAATTTTACCGGAACACCACTTTTAGCTAATTTCCAGTCCGGGGTATTTTATCCTTTTAACTTACTATTTTTTCTTTTACCTTTCTCTACTGCCTGGGGCTTAATTATTTTTTTACAACCACTTTTAGCCGGTCTGTTCTTGTTTTTTTACTTAGCAAATCTAAAACTAAATAAAGCCGCCAGTCTTTTGGGAGCAGTTGCATTTGCTTTTTGCGGATTTTCGATTGCTTGGATGGAATGGGGAACAATATTGTTGACTGCGCTATGGTTACCTCTGATCCTACTCAGTATAGATAAAATAATGTCGGAAGAAAACCTCAGGAAATTTTCAATCTTTAAGTTTCAATTTTCAATTTGGCCGGCAGTGTTTCTATTTGCCCTTGTTTTTGCATTTTTTGCGGGGCACCTGCAAACGTTCTTCTACCTTTCGATATTTACATTGGTTTATTCCCTCCTCCGTTTTTTCCAGCAGGGAAAACGTCTCAAAACACTCGGCTTATTCATAATACTTACTTCTTTATTCTTGATTCTGACGGTTGTCCAGTGGTTGCCGACGTTAAATTTTATAGCCCTTTCCGCCCGTAACGTCGATTTGCCAGGTTTTACTCAGGCCGGTTGGTTTATCCCCTGGCAGAATTTAATTCAATTTATTGCACCGGACTTTTTTGGCAATCCGGCAACGCTTAACTATTATGGTATTTGGAATTACGGTGAATTTATCGGCTACGTTGGCATCGTGCCGCTTGTCATGGCGTTTTATGCGCTTATTTTTAGAAGAGATAAAAACACTTTTCTGTTTGGATTAGCTTTATTTTTGTCTTTAGTTTTTGCCCTACCGACAATTTTTGCTAAAGTTCCTTTTAAATTAGATATTCCTTTTCTTTCCACCGCTCAGCCGACGCGGTTATTATTCATCGCTGATTTTTCTTTAAGTGTCTTAGCCGCCTTTGGGTTAGATTATTTTATAAACAGTAAAAATAGGAAATTGATATTTTACGTGTTGGGAATCTTTGGAATAGCATTAATTAGTTTTTGGTCTTTTGTGCTAATCTTCCACAGGCAGATTTTATTGGGTCAAAATTTGGCAATTGCTAAGCAAAACCTGATTTTACCGACGCTGTTATTCGTTGTCGCTTTAATTACGTTATCAGTCTTGGCTTTAAGTTCTCATAAAAAGCTTATGGCGGCATTAGTCAGTCTATTAATTTTGATCACTGTCTTTGATCTTTTTCGCTTTGGTTGGAAATTTGAACCTTTTACCAACAAAGACTATCTTTTTCCGTCCACTGCAATAACTTCGTTTTTACAAAATCAGCCGGGACCTTTTCGAGTGATGGCAACTGATTCAAGAATTCTTCCTCCCAACTTCTCCATTATGTATAAATTGCAAACGCTTGACGGCTACGATCCTTTATATTTGCAAAGGTATGGCGAATTGATGGCCGCGTCGGCTAGGGGTGAGCCAAATATCAGTCCGCCTTTTGGTTTTAACCGCATTATTACTCCGCAAGATCCATTGTCAAGAACAACGGATTTGCTGGGAGTTAAATATGTTTTAAGTTTGGAGGAAATTAAAAATCCAAAACTAACACAGGTTTTTACGGACGGTGTGGTCAGAATTTATGAAAATGTAACGACTTTTCCCAGAGTATTTTTTGTCAGTACGACTTTCTTGGCTAATTCAAAACAACAAGCGATTAATGCTCTATTTGACGTTAATTTTCTGCTTAACAAAAGGGCAGTGGTAGAAAATGTTAACGATAAACAATTGTTTCAGTCAAATTGGGGACTAGGCAAGGCAGTAATTACCGACTATCAGGATAACAAAGTTGTGATTAGTGTAAATAATCCAGGCGTTAGCTTTTTGGTTTTAACAGACAGTTATTATCCGAGTTGGCATGCAACGATTGACGGGAAAGAAACCCCAGTATACCTTACGGATTATAACTTTAGAGGTATAATAACTCCTAAGGGTAAGCATACAATCGTGTTTTACGATACGCTATTTTAATATGGATATTAGTGTCATAATTCCAAATTATAACGGGGAAAATCTACTGAAGGAAAATCTGGGAAGGGTTTATCAAGAAGTCGCTGCTTATAAATTAGGGGAAGCCGAAATAATCGTTGTTGATGACGGGTCGTCGGATGGAAGCGTAAACTTTCTCAATGAATTTTCCAAGACACATCGGAATTTTAAAGTTCTAGTGGGTGACAAGAATCTAGGCTTTGCTCCAACTGTCAATAAAGGAGTAAGTGCTGCAAAAGGCGAGGTAGTGATTCTTTTAAATACGGACGTTTGTCCAGAAAAAGGTTTTTTGGAACCTTTATTGAAGCATTTTTCAGATCCAAAAGTATTTGCGGTTGGTTGTTTGGATAAAAGTATTGAGGGTGATAAAGTTACTCTGCGGGGCCGCGGCTTAGGGGAGTGGAAAAGAGGTTTTTTAGTTCATCGAAGGGGAGAGGTTAATAAAGCAAATACTCTTTGGGTCAGTGGGGGAAGCGCGGCTTTTCGAAAGTCTGTCTGGGAAAAGCTGGGAGGATTTAACGAACTTTACGCGCCATTCTACTATGAAGACATCGACCTGTCCTACAGAGCTTTAAAAGCAGGATTTGACGTGCTATTTGAGCCCAAAAGCATTGTCGTACATGAGCATGAAAAAGGCGCGATTAAGAGTAAGTACTCAGGCTTTGCGATAAAGACAATTGCTTACAGAAATCAATTCATTTTTGTTTGGGAAAACGCTACGGATTTTTCTTTGCGGCTTACTCACGTTGTCTGGTTGCCTTACCATTTAGCACAGGCGCTAGTTAGATTTGACTTAGCATTCTATTTGGGCTTTTTTGAGGCTTTAATTCTTTTGCCAAAAATAATAATAACCAGCTTAATAGTTAAAAGACAGTTTATCTTATCAGATAAAGAAGTTATAAGTAAATTTAAGTAATGGAGCTACTAAATTTTATCTTTTTTTTCACTCTGGTATCTTTGATAATTTATTTACCGGGGCGATTACTACTTAGGATCTCCGGTTATAAATTCGCCAGTTTTTTGGTTACATTTTCTTCGTCTCTAATTGTGGGTTTAGCTGCTTTTTTATTTTCTACCTATATTTTGTCTTGGATAAAAATTCCATTTGCTTATAACTTAATAATTCCACTTGCTTTACTGTTCGAATTAAAAAATTCATACTCCGAATTTAAAAACAACGTAAAAGTAACAAAATTCTTAACTCCGGAGACTTTGGTTCTTCTTTTGGGAACAATCGCTATGACTTATACCACTTGGAATTCGGGAGCCTACAAGAGTGGTGAAGTTCTATTCTATGGGGTTAATGGGCAAGATTCGGTTTATCATTTAGCCTTGATTGGAAGTTTAATTTCCAATTTCCCTCCATTCCACCCGGGGTTGGCCGGAGTTCCGCTGAAAGGATATAATTTCTTCTATGATTTTTTAATCTCAAATTTCGCCCAATTCTATCGTTTTAACCCTTTGGACTTATTTTTTAGATTTTTTCCCCTATTTATTGCTTTTCTGCTCGGGTTTTCCTCACTGGCTCTTGCAAAATTCTTAAAATTTGGGAAAATTACTACCCTGTTTTTAATCTTTTTAATGTATTTTATACAAAGCTTTGATTTTTTCGTTGGCTATTTATATAAATTTTTAAATTACAACTATAGTTCCGCTGGAATAACTCAATCTTTTGCGAATGCGTTAGACCCTTCAATAGTTATTTCTGCAAGTTTTACATTAATTGGATTTATTCTGCTATTCTCAAAAGGAAAAAAGTGGTCTTTTTTGCTACCGGTTTTGGTGATTGGAGTTATTCCTCAGATAAAAATTTATGCGGGAATCACTTTTTATTTTGGCTTGGCCATGGTCGCCTTATGGGAATTATACAAAAGTAGAAGTACCTATTGCTTAAAAATTTTAATTTTTTCCGGTGCTTTGTCTGCGCTGGTGTATCTACCGGTAAATTATGGAGCCGGCGGACTTATGTTTGCACCGTTTCTTATCTATAAGAATTTTATTGACAGCGCATGGATATTTGTTCATTGGCATTGGAATGTTAATTTTCCTCTATATATTGAATCAAGGAACTATATTCATATCGCTTTCTTTTATTTAGTTGCAATTGCATTTTTTATACTGACAAGTTTAGGAACTAGAATTTTAATTATCCTTGACATAAAAAAAATTTTCAGTAAAAATTTTTATACCTCCCAGAATATCTTTTGGATAGCAAGTATTGCTGCGGCTTTTTTAATTCCGAGCTTATTTGTTCAATCTGTTTCGACATTTTCTATAATCCAATTTTTCTGGGTCGGGTATATGCTTCTTGTAATACCAACAGCAGTAGTTTTGGGAGAAAGGTTAGAAAGAGTAAATAAAATAATCCTAGTGACGACATTTTTAATACTTGTATTTTTGTTTTTACCCGATACGGTTAAAATAATAGAAACGTATTCTGGGGCTTCCGGAGGTATCGGCGCAGATATTGTAAAGCAATCGAATGTTATAAGTAAAATACCGCAAAATCAAGGAATAATTGTGGTAAATAGAATCTTAGTAAAAGGCAGATACCAAGATTCATTTGGAAATCCGATTTTTTCTGCGTTAAGCGGACACTCTATATATTATGAGTATGAGCTTACCGGTTTTGGCGGGCTAAATAAGATAGTCGACGCCAGAAAAGATGATGTAGATAAAATAGTCAGTAATATGATAAATTGTAGTAATCCAATTGCTGCCGAACAAAATATTATTGATGTTATGAAAAAAAGTAATAATCAGTATTTATTAATAATGCAGGAAAATGAGTGCACGCAGAGATTTAATAAACTACAAATCGTGAATAGAGAAGGAACGTCTGTTTTATATAAAATATAAATGAAATTATCTATAATTGTTCCGGTATTTAACGAAGAAAAAACAATACTGCAGATTTTAGAAAGGCTGAAGAAGGCCGATATTCCCGTCGAGCATGAGGTTATTGTAGTCGATGATGGTTCGACAGACAGTACGAGAGAGAAGTTGAAAAAAGTTAAAGGTCCCAAAATTATTCTCCATGAAAAAAATCAAGGTAAAGGCGCAGCGGTAAAGACAGGCATTAAAAATGCTACAGGCGATTATATTATAATTCAGGACGCAGATTTGGAGTATAACCCGAATCAAATCAAAGACTTGTTAAAGCCAATCCTAATCAATAAAACAGAAGTTGTCTATGGAACAAGGTTGGACAGGGCACCGCATCTTAAAAAAGAAGAAGCAAAGCATCTCTTTATAATCCACTACTTTGGCAACCGGTTTTTAAGTCTTGTCACCAGTCTTCTCTATGGCCAGTGGCTTACCGACATGGAAACCTGTTATAAACTGTTCCCGAAAAAGGCTATTTCCTCGATTAGGCTTAACGCGAGAGGCTTTGAATTTGAGCCGGAAGTAACAGCGAAATTATTAAAACAAGGGTACAAGATAAAAGAGGTATCAATAACTGCAAATCCAAGAGGATACGATGAGGGTAAAAAGCTCAATACAGTCAAGGATGGGGCTATCGCTTTATGGTCGCTTTTAAAATACAGATTCACAGATTAATAAGGCAAAATATCCATATATTTCTTCTTACGGTAATTGGAATATTCTTTTTAATTCCCCTACTTCATTCCGGCTTTTATTTATCCCATGATGGGTTTGCCCACGTCGCTCGGTTTGCAGCATATTTTAAAAGCTATATGGACGGACAATTTCCGGCCAGGTGGGCAGCTGATTTAAACAGCGGTTATGGTACTCCTCTATTTATTTTTTTCTATCCTTTGCCTGGATTCATCGCGACTCTTTTGCACCTATTAGGCTTTAGTTTTGAAACGGTTTTTAAAATCATAATCGGCTCCAGTTTTATTCTTGCCCCTGTTTTCTTATTCTCATGGTTAAAGCGGCAAGCCAAAGTAGAAGTTGCCTTTAGCGTTGCCATTATTTACATGCTCCTTCCATACAGATTTCTGGATATCTATGTTAGGGGAGACGTAGCGGAAATACTCAGTTTCGTTTTTATTCCTTTAATTTTTCTGTTTATAGATAAAGTTTTACAAGAAAAGAAAATTAGGGATGTTTTCTTAGGCGCTATTTTTTATGCCTTATTTATAATGGCGCATAATGGAATAGCTTTAATCTTTTCTCCGGTTTTCCTAGCTTACTCTCTAATTTTTATCAAAAAACGCAAAGATGTTGTCTATCCTTTGGGAATTTTAGTGCTGGGAATTTGTTTGTCTGCCTTTTTTGCTCTGCCTGCAATAATGGAAACGAAATACACGCTGGCTAAAATTACTTTCAGTTCATTATATAATCAAAATTTCATTCCTCTCTTGCAATTATTTTATTCCAAATGGGGATTCGGTGCTGATGTAAATATTAAGGGAGGACTATCTCCTCAAATAGGAATAATTTATTTTATAGCTCCTTTTATAGCTTTAATATTTACAATGATGCATAAAATTAAAAAGCAGAAAAAATTTCTCTTCTGGCTTACAATTTTTGTCTTGTCAGTGTTTATCACAACCGCTTACTCAAAGTTTTTATGGGATCATTTGCCAATATTAAATTTACTGGGATATCCTTGGAGATTTACAGCTCTGTCTGGCTTTGCGTCATGTATGCTAATTTTCTATTTTTTCAGTTCCTTAAAGTACAACAAAATTATTATGTTGGCTACGATTTTAGTTGTGCTTATTTTTGCTCTGCCGCTTGTAACAGTTAGCGAATACATTCCCAGCAGAAGTGACAGTTTCTATCTGGCGTATCCCGGTACTACCGATTATAGCTTGCGTACCGATACCATTTGGACCGCAGGAGAATTCTTTATCCTTCCTCAGAAACAAATCGATATCATTGCGGGGCAAGGCAGAGTAGCTAACGTCACACGAAAATCAAATCTCCACACCTTTACTGTAAAGGCTACGACAACATTGGGAATTTTGGATAATACGGCTTATTTTCCGGGTTGGGAAGTAACAGTAGACGGGATAAAAGCTCCCATTCAGTTTCAAGACATGAACCACCGGGGATTAATCACATTCAATGTCCCAAACGGAGAACATAGCGTAAAAGTAGTATTTAAGGAAACCCCGATAAGGCTTTTATCTGACATCGTAAGCGTGATATCATTAGTTTTAATAGTTGGTATATTGCTTTTGAGAAATAGGCTCAAAAAATAAACCAAGAAATGAAAAAACAGTATTTATTTTTAATTTTAATTTTCGCGCTTGGATTTTTCCTAAGATTTTATAAATTAGGCGACGTGCCGGTTGGTTTACATACGGATGAAGCGTACTTCGGTTATAATGCTTATTCAATACTAAAAACGGGTAGGGAAATCACCGGCAATTTTTTACCTTTAAATCTAAAATCATTTCTGTTTAGTCCTGCAGGATATTCGTATGCTTCCATTCCATTTGTCGCACTTTTTGGTTTAAGCGCCTTTTCTGCCCGTTTTGCCTCCGCAATATTCGGTTCGTTGACGATAATTGTGGTATTTTTCCTGACTTGCCAGCTTTTTAAGCCTTATAAAAATAAGGAATCTATCGCATTAGCAGCGGCATTTTTCTTGGCCATATCTCCCTGGCACATCAATTTGTCCCGCGTTTCCGCGGAAAGCGTACTGGTCGTATTTTTTGTGTCTCTTGGTATCCTTCTGTATTTGTTATGGGAAGAACGTAACGAATATTATTTTCTGGTTTTAAGCCTATTGGCTTTTGCCGTTAACATCTTCATTTATCAGGCCGCCCGCAGTTTTCTGCCTTTATTTTTGCCCTTGCTGTTTCTGGTTTTTACAAAGAAAATATTCTCCAAAAAAAATATTTTGCCAATTATGGGTTTTCTGTTATTGATTGTTATTCCCGTCTTACTAATTCTTAAATCTCCGGAATTATCGTTTCGGATTAGGACGCTTTCGATCTTTGGAAACCCGCAGACACAACTTGTATTAGACGAGCAGATTCGTGAAGACGGCGTAATGGGAATTAAGCCACTTGAATCACGGTTTTTTCATAATAAGTTAACCAGTTATTCGCTGACTTTTTTGGATAATTATTTTAAGCATTTCTCCTACGACTTTTTATTTACGGACGCGGGCTTGCCTGACAGATACAGAGTGCCGGGAATGGGACTGCTCTACCTATTTGAGTTACCACTTCTGGGATTTGGCATCTGGAAAATCCTTAACTTAAATAAGAAGCTGGCGTTTTTTGTAATTGGCTGGATTTTACTTGTCCCGGTTGGGAGCGCCTTAACTTTTGATGATATCCCGAATCTACAGCGTACTCTAATAGTATTTCCAGCGTTCTCGATTATCGTAGCATTAGGCTTTATCTGGTTAAAAGAAAAGATTAAGCAGAAAGTCAAAAAAGACAATGTTGTAAAATTTCTCTATCTCTTGCTGTTGGTGATTGCATTTTATAATTTCGCTTACTACATGCACCAGTATTATGTTCAACAAATAGTTCATCGGCCATGGTATAGGCAAGAGGGATACAAACAACTGGTAACCGAAATTAATAAATATTCTCCGGACTACAAAAAGGTTATTGTAACTAATGCCCAAGTTAATCCCGCAATTCTTCTGCTATTTTACAACCAATATAATCCAGCAAAAATTCAAAAGGTTATCGAAGCAAACAAGGGCACTAATTATGGCGATACATCCTTTTCCAAATACCAAATTACCCAAGAACCATGTCCGGTAAGAGCAGGTATTTCAGTAGATATTAAGACAGGCATAACTTATCCTTATTTAACCGGAGAAAAAGGAATTTTATACGTTGACGACGGAACGTGTAAGATATCTACTGATAAGATAAAGATATTGTCCCAGATTAGAAGATGGGATAGCACTTTGGTTTTTCAGTTAGTTACTCTAAAATAATATGCACGAAATGTTTAAAAAAATTTTAGCTAAGAAATTCGCAGTTTCGTTGGCTTTAATTCTTATTATCTCTTTTATTCTCCGATTTATTAATTATGCTAATCGCTGGGGATTAGCCTATGACCAGGCCCACGATGCACTTTTGGCCAGATACGCAATTAGCGTCTGGCACCTGCCCTTAGTTGGTCCATTTGCTTCCGGAGCGCAATTCCAAACATCCGGTTTGTGGTATTGGTTTCTAATGATCGCCACTTTAATCTATCCTCCATCAGTGATAACGCCATGGTTAATTATTACGCTCTCTTACGCCTTATTTGTTTTATTAATGGTATTAATCGGAAAAGAGCTGGAAGGAAAGTATTTCGGTCTGTTGGTAGGAGTTCTGACTGCAGTTTCAACTGCGCAAATAGCTCAAGCTACTAATCTGACTTTAACCGCTCCAATGTGCTTTATATCCGCCTTGGCGATTCTTACTTTTATAAAATATTCAAAAACAAAACAGAAGAAGTACCTTTTTTTATTGGGACTATCCTTTGGATTGGCTCCCACGACTCATCTTCAAGGAGTGTTATTAATTATCGTCCTCCCCATTTTTCTACTCACCTTAAAAATCAAAGACGTCAAATCGTGGGCAATACTAATTCTTGGTTTAATAATTCCTACCATACCACTGATAATATTTGATTTTCGCAATAATTTCGTTAACAGTTTGGGGCTAATTAATTATTTGCTGCATGGACAGTACAAAACTTCCTATGACGCTTTGGGTAGAAGATGGTCGACCTACCTAACTGTTTTTTGGCCGCATGCTTGGGCTTTAATAATCGGAGGATATACAGCAATAGCATATTTAACAGGGCTTTTGTTCTCCCTGCTCTTAATTGAAAAGATTTTCAAGCGGGATATCAACAAATTATGGATAGCGTTAGCTGGGAGCCTCATCTTAATAGCGATTGCCATGCGCTATGTCAGAAACCCTCTGTTTGATAGTTATCTGGTTTTCTTACATCCGTTTATTTTATTATTTTCTGCATTGGCAATTTTTTGGTTGTGGAAGAAAAATTTATATCTGGGGTTACTACTATTGCTTTTGCTGGCGATAGGAAGTTTGCGCCAAGATTATTCAATAATTCTAAATTCGACTAATACTACAGCCGCAATAGCCAGTAGCTGGCAAAATACTTTGGTGCATAAGTACCCCAATCAGAAATTTGCTATATATGATTATAATTACAAAGCTGCCGGATATAGTTTACCCCTGTCGTTATATTTAGAAAGTCAAAATAAGCTTGACGATAATGGATTGAAAATTGGAATAATGCAGGCCACCAAAGGAGCCATGCTGCAGTTTAGTGCATTGCCCACTATTAATAGTGGTAACGATAACTATCAAATTTTCGACATGAATTCATCTAATAGCGCTGAATTGATAAAGAACGGTTGGGTTAGTGTTAATCCAAGTTCTGTGTATAAAGCAGTAGAAGATTGGCATAAAAATAAATGAAAGAGTCTTTAGATTAATATGTCTGACGCAGTTAATATAACAAGAGGATGGGGATTATTAGAAGGTCTTTTAGCCAGGGAGCGGGCGAATAAAGCAAATGCTCTTATCTCAAAAGCTTTTAGACAAGGAAAGATTTTGGACATCGGGTGTGGTTCTTTTCCTTACTTTTTAACAACGATAAATTTTAAGCAGAAATACGGGGTAGATCCATCGCTTAATTCATTATCAGTTGACGACATTAATCTCCAAAGGTTGGACGTTGCTAAGCAAAAGCTCCCATTTAAAAATGCTTTTTTTGATGTTGTTACGATGTTGGCAGTATTTGAGCACATCGAGCATAATGATTTAATGCCAGTTATTAAGGGAATATATCGAATTTTAAAAAAAGGTGGATTATTAATTATTACAACACCTGCTCCCTGGTCCGATAAACTGTTGCATCAAATGGCTAAGGTGGGACTGATAAGCGCCGAGGAGATTCATGAGCATAAACACAATCACTCAAAAGAAAGAATAGAGGATATAATCGGAGATGGAGGATTTAGTCAGGCCAACATAAGAAGTGGTTTTTTTGAGTTGGGTATGAATATGTGGTTTGTCGCCAAAAAATGAAAAGCATTATTTTAAATATCAGAAGCGTCTTTAATAAAAGCTATTTATTGCTATTTTTTATAATTTGCTTGGCGATTTTTCTAAGATTTTATCAACTGGGCAATATTCCTGCCGGTTTTCTAAACGATGAAGCTAATGCTGGATACGATGCTTATTCCGTGCTGTTAACGGGAAAAGATCAATGGAATACTTTTTTGCCTTTAACCCATTTTGTAGGTTTTGGAGGCGCTCCGCTTCCTGTATATAGGTATTTATCGCTAATCCCAATTTATCTATTTGGCCTTAATGAATTTTCTACCAGATTTATCTCCTCTCTTGGTGGAATCTTATCTGTTATGGCTTTATATTTTCTAGTGAAGAAATTGGTTAACAAAAAGGCCGCTCTTTTTTCCGCCCTGTTCTTAGCGATAATGCCTTGGGCAATTGGGTTAAGTAGGATAGGACATGAAGCTAATATTGGCATATTGTTTTTGATTGTTGCACTTATTTTTGGACTGGTACAAAAATCCGGCAAAAGTTTGTATTATGCTGCTTTTTTCCTCGCTCTTTCTATGTATACATATTCCGCTTATATTCTTTACGCTCCTTTAGTTTTAATGGTAATTTTGTGGGTAAATTACGAGAAAGAGAAGGGATATGGATATTTACTAAAACCCTTAATATTGTTTTTAATTTTCATCTCTCCAATGATTTTCCAGCAAAATGCGGCTTCGGTAAGATTTTCCCAGGTCGGCTTAACCACTAATATTAATAGTATCGGCTTAATCAATAATCTCAATGACCAAAGAGGTCAATGTCTAGCGGCATTTAATTCTACTATTTGTAAAATAACCGATAACAAAGCACTTCTTTTCCCCAGCACTCTCGTTAAGAATTATTTATCTCAATTCTCCCCCAACTTTTTATATGTAAATGGTACGCCCACGCAATTCTCCATATTGCCGGAAAGAGGCTTAGATTATCTTTTTAATTTTTTACCGTTAATATTGGGGATTGTATTCTTTTTAAGAAATAATAAGCAGCGAAAATTAAGTTTTGCCTTAACAACTTTATTTTTACTCTCTCCTTTGCCGAATGCATTTACCAGCGACGGAAATTACGTAAGGTCATCAATAATGCAACCATTCCTAGCTCTTTTCGGCGGTTTAGGAATTTATTATTGCTGGGATTTCTTAAAGGGGAAGCAGAAATTAATAAGCTATTTATTCGCAACTGTCTTTCTTATAGCCATTTCTTTTAGCTTAATTTCTTTTTTTATAATTTATCTCACTTATTTTAAGAATAACTACGCGATTTATTCCCAATATGGTTATAAAGATTTAATACAGAAAACTTATGCATTAAGAAATGATTACAACCGGATTTACATCTCCAGACACTTAAACGACGCTAAGCAATATATCTATTATCTTTTTTACACAAAATATGATCCGCGTCAGTACCAGAGTAAAAAAGGCGTTAGTTACAGCATGACTACAGACGGATGGGTATCGGTTGATAAAATTGGCAATATTTATTTCGTGCCGAACCCACCCACAGGTTCACAGCTAGGAAAAATGAGTAGCCTAAATTGTTTGATTATTTCCAGCCCCTTGGATTTTCCAAAATCGATAAAACCTGTATTTGTCGTAAAGGATAAGTTGGGAAATGTCATATTTGAAGCAGTGAGATCAGTGGATTTGCTAAGATATAAATGGTAGAGAACGAGTCTTAAGGGAAATGCTTAAATTTATTAATTACAAATTACTATTGCTTTTAATAGTATTAATAGCCGGATTTTTGCGGTTTTACCAACTGGGAGCAAATCCGCCTTCCTTAACTTGGGATGAGTCGGCTTGGGGCTATAATGCGTATTCAATCGGAATCGACGGCAAAGATGAATTTGGCCGGTTTTTGCCTCACGATTATCTTGAATCATTCGGCGATTTTAAGCCGCCAATGTACGCTTACTTAGATGTTATTCCCGTAAAGTTGTTAGGCTTAAATGAATTTTCAACCCGTGTCCCATCCGCTTTGTTTGGAGTTCTGACAGTTTTGTTGACTTATTTTTTGGTCAAGAGAATATTTTGGAATTCAAAAGAAAAGCAGAAATACGCGCTTGCTTCGGCCTTTATTCTGGCGATTTCACCTTGGCATATTATGCTGTCACGGGCCGCTTTTGAGGCTAACGTGGCGACTTTCTTTTTAGTCCTAGGCGTTTGGGGATTTTTGGCAGCAACTCAAGAAAAGAAATGGTACCTTTTAATTTCCGCCGTTTCTTTCGCTGTTTCCATGTACACGTTTAATACAGCGAGGGTAGTCGCCCCGCTTTTAGTAATCGTTCTTGCGCTTTTGTTCAGGAAAAGATTATTCCAAATAAAAAAAGAAGTCTTAATAGCCTGCATTGTTGGACTAGTCGTTTTTCTACCCACTTTCCGATTTCTTTTAACCCCGCAAGCAGGCTTAAGATTTCAAGAAGTAAATATCTTTTCGGATCCGGGCGTGGTTAAAACTGCCAACCAAGAAATCGCCAACGACAATAATGCTTTGTGGTCAAAATTAATCCATAACAGAAGGGTTTTATATTCAATAGAATATGTAAAACATTATTTTGACAACTTAAGTCCCACCTTTTTATTCATAAAAGGCGATGGTAACCCCAAGTTTTCGATTCAAAGCGTTGGAGAAATGTTTATTTGGGATATTCCATTTGTCGTCATCGGAATCTTATTTTTGGTAAAAAAGCGGGAAGGGAATTGGTGGTTGGTGCCGTTGTGGCTTTTAATCGGCATTATTCCTGCTGCCACGGCACGAGAAACGCCACATGCACTAAGGATTGAAGCGTCTCTGCCAATGTTTCAAATTATCAGTGCTTACGGATTTATAATGCTTTTATCGCTAGTCAAACGCTTTAAGAATCTAATCACGGTAGTTTTAATCGGATTACTGTTAATAAATTTAGCTTATTTTTGCCACGATTATTTTGCGCATTACCCCGCAGAATTTTCCGGAGAGTGGGAATACGGGTATCAGCAATCAATTGCTTATGTGCAATCGGTAGAAAAAAATTACGACAACATCCAAATTACCAACGAATTGGGAAGACCATATATTTACTATCTTTTTTATACGCAGACTTTGCCGGCGGATTATCGGAAGACTGCGGTAATCCACAGGGATGCTTTCGGTTTTGTCACAGTCGAAGCGTTTGGTAAATATCTTTTTCCCGATAATTATAATTATACGTTGAGTAAAAGTAAAAAAGTGCTTTATATCAATACGCCATATAATTTACCTAAAAATAAAAAAGTTCTAAAGACGTTTTACTTATTAAATGGCCAGCCGGTTCTAGTGGCTTATACATTATGAAAAAATTTTCAATTTTCAATTTTCAATTTTCAAAAGTATGGATATTATTGATTGCTATTATAATTCTCGCCGCGGGACTAAGGCTTTGGCAGCTGGGCAGCGTTCCTCCTTCGCCGGATTGGGACGAGGCCGCATTAGGATACGATGCTTACTCAATTATGCACACCGGGCGGGATGAATTCGGCAAGTTTCTGCCAGTGGTGCTTCGTTCATTCGACGATTACAAGCCGGCCTTATACGCTTATCTGGCAATTCCGACAGTTGCTATGTTGGGATTGAATATTTTTGCGGTTAGGCTACCTTCAGCGCTTTTTGGCATAATTTCGGTTATTGCCGTTTTCTATCTTGTTCAAGAACTTTTCCGGGACTTTAAATATAAAGATCCATTAGCCTTAGTCGCCAGTTTTATGTTGGCGATATCTCCCTGGTCATTGCAATTCTCAAGAGTTGCTTTCGAAGCAAACGTAGGGGATATTTTAAATCTTTTGGCCGCCTTGTTTCTAATCAAGGGAGTAAACAGTAAGCGGTGGTATTTATTTGTGGCGGCGCTTTTTGCGGGGTTAAGTATTTATGTTTATCAAAGCGAAAAAGTTTTTACGCCATTATTTATACTTTTATTGGCAATAATCTATTGGAAAAAATTATTCGCGCTCTCCAAAAAATACCTGTTCGCCGTTGTAATTTTTGGATTAATCATAGTTACTCCAATGCTTTTCTATATTACAACCAACCGGGCGGCTTTATTAAGAGTTACGGGAACGAGTATTTTTTCCTATCAGACAGAGCTTTTAAGTAACGATATTCAGAAATTACAGCGGGATAGTTTAAATAACGATAAGCTCGGCTTAATTATAGACAACCGAAGATTTATTTATGTTTCAACGATTGTTTCGGGATACATTTCCCATTTTGATCCGAATTGGCTTTTCATTACAGGTGACATCGCAAGACATCATGCGCCAGGGATGGGCATTATGTATCTTTTCGAGTTGCCTTTTATTTTGTTTGGTATTTATACTCTTTTGTTTGGTGATTTTGACAAAAAGACAAAACTGGTCGTCTTCGGTTGGTTATTGCTGGCGCCGGTACCGGCTTCGATTACAACCGGAGTGCCGCACGCGGTTAGAACTTTGAATTTTCTACCGACTTGGCAAATTCTTTCGGCAATTGGTATTTTATATGCTTTCATCTTTTTCAATAAGTACAAAAGAACGAAATTCGTTTTTTATCTAATTTTTGCCGTGGCTTTTATTTTTAACGTCACTTACTATTTTAACCAGTATTTTGTCCAACAAAATTATTATAATTCAGAGCAGTGGCAATACGGCTACCAACAGGCAGTTAGCGAAGTGAAAGCGATAGGAAACAAATATCAAACCATTATTATTTCCGACTTCCCGCCGCTTGATAAATCTTACATGTTCTTTTTATTTTATCTTCAATATCCTCCGGAGCAGTATCAAATAATAGGCGAAAATAGTTCAGGTAGTTTTGTTTCGCACCATTCTTTCGGAAAATATACATTCAGACCGATTAATTGGAGTCAAGATTCGCGTCTAAAAAATACTCTAATAATCGGTAGTCCGGCAGAAATTCCTAAGGGTGTCGGAGCGATTAAGATAATTAACAATCTAGATGGTAGCCCAGCCATAAAAATAGTTGGAACATGAAGAAATTTTTCAAAAAAGAATATCTAGTTTTATTCCTGGTTGTTTTGATTGGTGCTTATTTAAGATTGCAAGGGGTTCTAACTAATTCTTTTGCTTTTACTTACGACGTCGGGCGGGACATGCTGGCGCTTTCGGCGATTGTTAATCTGCATAAAATTCCCCTGATTGGAGCGACGACCGGATTGCCGGGAATATTTTATGGTCCGTGGTGGTATTACCTGTTGACTCCTTTTTTTATTATCTTCTCCGGCGATCCACGAGGAATAGTTCTGTCAATATCACTAATTGGAATTTCGATAATAATTTTAAGTTTTTATTTTGGAAAAAAGGTTGGCGGAAATAGTTTAGGTTTAATTTTAGCAGTCCTAGTCAGCGTGTCAGGTATAATGGTTTCTTTGTCTTCGCAAATTTGGAATCCAAACATCGCGCCATTGTTTGTCATTATTATTTTGTTGATTCTAAATAAGATTTTTGCAAAAAATCAAAAGAATAAACCATTGTTATATTTATTTTTAGGGATATTATTGGTTCTAAGCATTGATATTGAAATTGTTTATGGAATTTTATTCTCTATTGGAATAGTTCTTGCCGTATTATCAATTCAAAGAAAATTTAATTTAAAATCTATAGCCGCATTTATATTTGGAGGACTAATAATTCTTGTCCCGAGAATTATATTTGAAGTTAGGCACCAATTCTTGATGACAAAAGCGCTAATCGCCTTTTTTACAACAGGTAATTCCTCGCACAATCTGCCTTCCATCGTAAGCATTTTAATAAGCAGAATAAATATTTTGTTTAGTCAATTTGCCTCAACTCTTAGTAATGACAATAAGCTTTTAGTCGGATGCGAATTAGTATTTATAGTTTTCTCTATTTTGCTTTTTTACAAAAAATCCGACTGGATAATAAAAAATTTCATTAGAGTTTCATTAATTGTCGTAGCAGTTTTTCTAATTGGGTTGACTTTTTTTAGTCATGATGTTTGGCCTCATTATCTAGTTGGTCTGCCGGTTTTTTATCTTTTACTTTTTGCAATCGCTGTTTATCTATTGGCCAAAAATTTTTCGACTAAATTGGCAATTTTATTAACACTAATAATTTTTCTTTTTAATCTAAATCCTTATTCCCAAATTCAAAATATAGGTAAGCCCTTATGGGAAGGAGATGCGTCTGTTTATCGTAATCAAGTTGCAGTTATAGATTATGTTTACAAACAATCAGGCGGAAAACCTTTTAAGTACGTTGTCTACACGCCGCCAGTTTACGATTATACCTATCAATATCTCTTTAATTGGTATGGGCCTAAAAAGTATCACTATTCACCTCAGACACAAGCAAATCTGGCTTATTTTATTCTGGAGCCCGATTTCCAAGACCCCTCAAGGCTAGAAAATTGGTTAACCCAAAGAGAAGGGGACGGAAGAATCATTAAATCTCAAGAGGTAAAAGGCGGAATCATCGTCCAAACAAGAATTCATTAATTTATGAATGTAAATTTCAATTCTGTTATCAAACAGGCGAGTGTGTTTTTAGAAGATAAAAGAGTAAGACGCGCAATATTCTTTTTATTTTTAGGATTAATAATTTTTCTCTCCATTTTCCCAAGAGCCGTTGAAATTTTAGCTAACAATTATCTTTTTCTGATTGATCAAGGAAGAGACTACATGGCTGTAAAAGATATAGTTATTAACCATAAGTTTACTCTAATAGGCTCAGAAATAGGAGGAGGTTTCGCAGGTACCCAAGGTATTTTCCAGGGGCCTGTTTATTATTATCTTCTTTCAATCTTTTTTGTGCTTTTCAAAGGAAATCCATATGGCGGAATGATAATGATGTTTATGTTTAGTATGGCTTCCATTATCTTTGCTTATTTCTTTGCCAGAACCATATTTAAAAACCAATGGGCGGGCGCACTAATGGCATTTTTTATTGCTATATCAAGTCCTCTAATTGACCAGGCCAGGTTTATTTGGAATAATCACCCATCAACGTTTTTTATATTTTTAGCTTTTTATTTTACTTACAAGGCTTTTAAGAAGGATAAGAAATACCTTTTTCTAGCGGCTTTCTTTTCCGTTTTTGTTTATAATTTTGAAATTGCTATGGCAGTCCCAATGTGCGTTGCTTTGCTTTTTTATGTTGTGTTTATCCTTAAGCTTAATAAGGTAAAAGAGTATTTATCTCTTTTTATGGGATTTGTTCTCGGGATTTTACCAATGCTTTTATTTGAAGTAAGACATAACTTTATTGGAACGAGAGGGATAATAAACTATGTTTTGGTGCAGCCGAATGTCTACCTAAGAACGAATGCTCACGATAATCTTTTAAACAATCATATATCTACGTTTGTAAGTAATTTTCTCAACACCTTTACTATCAAAAATATTCCTCCATATTCCGCTTTGCTGTTTTTAGCCTTTATTGCACTGCTTGTTTTTCTTACATTGAGAGAAAAAGAAGCGACTCTTAAGAATTTCCTAAAATATTTATTCATCACACTATTAGTTACCGTGGCTGTTCTTTCGCTACTTAGGAATTTCGTTTACTATTATTATCTTTATCACCTTGATGTTATATATATTTTTATAGCTACATACATAATCTATAAAATCTTTAAAGGAAAGTCGCATTTAGCTAAATTAATAGCCATTTTAGCGATAGCTATATTTTTACTTACTTCCGTAACAAGTGCTATTTCGATGACCATAAAAGATTATCCCGATCTTGGCGGCGCGGCAAAAATAAAAGGTCAGGAGCAGGCAATAGACTATATTTATAAGGATGCTAAAGGTAAGCCGTTTGGGCTATATATTTTTACGCCCCCCGTTTATACTTATCCATATGATTATCTTCTCTGGTGGTATGCAAAGCCAAAATATCACTATTTTCCTTATCAGGAAAAGAAAGGAACTTTCTATCTATTAATGCAGGTAGACATGAATCAACCCTGGACCTATAAGGGTTGGATGGAAACCGTAATAAAAACGGGTAAAATTATAGATACTAAAACTTTAATACCAAGCGGTTTTATAGTGCAAAAAAGGCAAGCTTAATTTATGAAAAAATTTAATAAATACTGGGAATGGTTACTTAAAAATAAATATATAGTAGTTGTTGCAGCGATATTTTTATTTGAAATATTTCTCAGGTTTTACCAAATGGATCTAAAGAATGCATTTGGTTATGATCAGGTGGATAATGCCTGGGCCGCAAAAAACATTTTGGTCAATCATTGGTTTCCCTTAATTGGAATGGTTGCCAAGGAAAATAGCAATATCTATATTGGGCCGGTTTATTATTATATGCTGGCCGTGGCTTATTGGATTTTTAGATTAAATCCGATTGCCTCAAGTGTTTTTGCGGGAGTTTGCAGTATTTTTACTTTTTGGGTGATATTTTATGTCGCTAAGAAATTGTTTTCAACTGAGGTAGCTTTAATTGCGGTTTTTATCAATACGTTTTCTTTGCCTGCAATATTTTTTGACAGAGTACAATGGCCGGTTGATCTTCTTCCGGCAATTGCATTATTAATATTCTACGTTTTATACAAAATAGTTATCGGCGACATAAAAAAAATTATTCCCTTGGCTTTATTAGTGGGGTTTGCTTTTAATTTACATTTTACCGCGATTTTCTTCCCGGTAATTATTATTTTAACTTTACCGCTTTTCCCCAGAAGCAAAGAAACTCTCAAGTATATAATTTTGTCATTGCCATTGTTTTTAGTATGGTTAGTGCCGAATGTTGTTTACCAAGTTCAGCAAAAATCTACAGGTTCAAATTTTACTGACTATCTTCAAACTTATTATCACGGATTTCATTTGAAGAGAATGATTCAAATTACGGGAGATGCGCTAATTCAATTCAACACTTACCTCTTTAGCGATAAACTGTTTCCCTTTAAAGTTGTCTTGTTGCCACTTTTCTTTATTATCTATCTTTTCAAGGCTTTAAATACGGAAAGAAAAAAATTTGCTTATTTGGTTTTTCTCTGGTTTATTGTTCCTTGGATTATATTTGCTACTTATAGCGGGGAAATAAGTGATTACTATTTTGTTATTAATCGATTCATCGCTCTTTTAATCATTGCCTATTTTCTAGGGAGGATTTGGACGATAAAGAATATTATTCCCAAAGCGATTGTTCTAATTGTGCTAGTTTATATTGCGTTTACAAATGTAATGACCTATTTACCTTATCATGATGTTGGCTTAACGAAGAGGTGGGAAAATACTATGCAGACAATAAATCAAGGGCAAAGAATAGAGTTCCAAGTAGGTGTTCCCGAATCTTATTTGTACTATTATTACATGAGGCAGAAAGGACTAAATCCATATGATGTTAAGAAATAGATTTATCGTCGCTATCCTAATTGTGCTTTCGATTATTTCAGTTTTATCGCTTGTGCATCCCGGTTTGCCGATAACACACGACGGACAAGATCATATTGCCCGGATCGCCAATTTCTACCAAAATCTTATTGAAGGAAATTTAATTCCCAGATGGGCTGCAAATCTTAATTGGGGATATGGCCACCCAATCTTGGAATTTTTATATCCTTTGCCATCCTACTTAGCTTCTGTTTTTCATTTTTTCGGCTTTTCCCTAGTTGATTCAGTAAAAATTGTTTACGGTTTAGGGATGATTCTATCCTTATTCTTTATGTTTTTCTGGCTCAAGCAATTCTTAGGTAAAGAACCGGCACTTTTGGGAGCCTTTCTGTACACATATGCTCCCTACAGGTTTGTAGATCTCAACGTTAGAGGGGATATAGGCGAAAATCTGGCTTTCGCATTTGTACCATTGGTTTTATATTTTCTTTACAAGCTTTATAAGAACCCTGACATTAGATATACGCTCTTTGGTTCTTTATCGTTGGCCTTTTTAATTCTTGCACATAATGCGATTGCACTTATTACAGTGCCGTTTATATTTTTCTACGGTTTATATCTTGTCTGGTTATCCAAATTCAATAAACACTTAATACTTAATACTTTATTCTTAATACTTTTTGGCTTTACTCTGTCGGCATTCTTTTGGGCACCGGCATTACTTGAGGGAAGATATACGCTTCGGAATATCATTACAAAAGGAGTGTATAAAGATAGTTTTGTTAGCTTGAAGGCCTTGATTTACGGGTCCTGGAGCTATGGCGGAAGCGGCATGTTTACAGAGCAACTGGGAATAGTTCAATGGTTAGCATTAATCTTATCCCCGGTTTTAGCTATTATCTTTTGGTTGAAAAAAGACAAAAATTATCTACTTATATTGTTATGCCTTTTATATACCTTGTTGGCAATATTTTTAATGCTGCCCATCTCTAATTTTCTCTGGGAAAGAATAATTCTTCTGCAAAACTTTCAATTTGCCTGGCGGTTTCTGGCGATTGCTGTTTTATCAACAGCAATATTAGCTGCTATGCTAATTTCTAAAATTCCCAAAAAATTGCAGCTCATTTTAGTATTAATTTTAATCGCCATAGTGTTGTTTATTAGTAAGGATTATTTTAAAGCCAAAGATTATTTATATAAACCGGCCGGTTTTTATACCGGTATATATCCTAGTACGACTGATACCGGTGAGAGTTCGCCTCTTTGGTCGGTAAGGTTTATGGAGCATGCGCCAAAAAGCCATTTAGAAATGCTTGACGGTAAGGCAACCATTAAAGAAATAAAAAGGACCTCGACGGATCATCTTTACACGGTGAACGTCGCAAAGAGAACTTTATTTGAAGAAAATACGCTCTATTTTCCGGGTTGGGAGATTTTAGCTAACAGCGTACCGGTTACTATTCAATTTCAGAATATGCAATATCGAGGAACCATGCTGTTTTTTCTTAATCAAGGAAATTATACGATTGAAGCAAAGTATTCCGAGACAAAGTTACGGCTAATTTGTGATCTTCTCTCCGCAGCAAGTTTGGTAATTTTAGCAAGTTTATTGAGCTTTAGGTTTGTAAAGGGAAGATTTTCCTAGTATCATATTGCTTATGAAGCAAATGCTTTCGGTCGTTCTTGCCACTTATAACGAGGAGAAAAATTTAGCTGCATGTTTAGATAGCGTTAAAGATCTAGCGGATGAAATAGTAATTGTTGACGGTATGTCTTCTGATGAAACGGTAAAAATAGCCAAACAATATCAGGCTAGGGTAAAAATAACCACCAATAAGCCTAACTTTCATATCAATAAGCAAATGGCAATTGAGATGGCGACGAAAGATTGGATATTGCAATTAGATGGAGATGAACATGTTTCCGCAGGACAAAAAGAAGAAATTAAAAAAATTCTAGAAGAAGATTCGAAAGAGTTCAACGGCTATTGGATGCCAAGAAAAAATTGGTTTTTGGGAAGATTCTTAATGAAGGGTGGGCAATATCCTGATTACACCTTAAGATTCTATCGAAACGGTAAAGGCAAACTTCCACAGAAAGACGTCCATGAACAAGCAGTAGTTGAAGGGAAAGTTGGTTATCTTAAATCGGCTTTACTTCATTATCCTTACGAAAATTTTTCCCACTATCTTAATAAATGGAATCGTTATAATCAGTTTGCCGCAGTTCAGATAAGAGAAGAGTTACAGCATAAAAATCTCTTACAAAAAGTTTATTACGGATGTCTTTATTTATTTCTTAAGCCAACGCATTGGTTTTTGTTAACCTATATTAGACATAAGGGGTTTATGGACTGGTGGCAGGGTTTTGTATTTTCGTTTTTCTCAGCTCTACGGTTTCCGGTTTCTTATTTAGATTACCTTTTGGCAGGCAAAAATGCATAAAATTTTTTTAAAACGTCTCGATAACTTCAGACCGTCATTAGACAAATATAAAGCCTCTGTAACTTTAATTACATTGCTAACCTTGGTGATCAGGTTTTATAATTTTCCAAACAGGTGGGGCATCGGCTCAGATAATGCCAGAGACGCGATAATTGCCCTGGAAGCGCTAAGCAGGCATCAATTGCCTTTGATGGGACCGTTTAGCTCCGCCGGACCCTTTGTGACTGGTGGTATCTATTATTGGCTGGTAATGGCTTCCTACATTATTTTCCCTTTCTCAATCAGCTCACCGTGGATTCTTACCGGAATAATCAGCATTATTAGCGTTGTTCTTTTAATGTACCTCGGAAAAATCTTAATCGGGAAAAGATTCTCAATCATTATCGGAATTTTAGCAATGCTTTCCCCTCAGTATGTCGGAAAATCAATTGAACTGGGTAATCCTACTTTCGTGACGGTTTTCGCAATTCTGACAATAATCTGTTTCGTTAAGGTGTGGCAAAAAAATGAAATTATCTTCAGTTTCTTAATGGGAATATCAATCGGACTGGCAATAAGTATGCATTACGAAGCGATAAATTTATTAATTTTTGCTTTGGCTGTTTTATTTATTCCGAAATTTTCTCTCAAAAAAAGAATAACAACATTTCTCGTCACTTGTTTAGGAGTTTTTATTCCATCGCTTCCGATACTGTATTGGGATGCTCATCAAAGTTTTGCTAACACCAGAAATATTCTTGATTATTTATTAATCGCACAATATAGAATCTACGTTCCAAACAGTTGGAAGCTTTTCTTATTTAATTATTTCCCTGTCTATTGGGGAAGAGTCGTCGGCAATTTTTATTGGGTAGGCTTAGCTTTATTTTTTGCAAGCGGTTTAACTTTCTTTCTCTCTATTTTCCGTAAAAGGGTCTCCCTGCAGATGTTTTTTCTAGGAATAATTTTTTTAATCCTACTTTTTATCAATAAATCATATAGAGGAGAAAGAACAGACGATTACCTAATTTATTTAATTCCGTTTATCCTAATCTTTACGGCATTTCTAATCGAGCAGTTTTTTACTTTTAGAAATAAATTGGTTAAATCTTTAGGATTAATTCTTTTGGTTTTTCTTATCTTAATGAACTGGTTAACTATCAAAAACGCTTTTATCTATAAAAACGCAATCAGCTCGGAGGAAATGATTATCAAAACTCTAAACCAAAAATATCCGAATCAGAAATTTTCAATTTACGATTATAAGCATGAAAACTCCGGGTACAGTTTGCCGTTAAGTCTTCTATTAAGAAACGCAGGGGAATTAGACAAAAACGGAGTAAGGATAGGTATTAATTGCTACGGAAAGGATTGTCCGGGAAAGCGTCTCACGATATTAACAACACCCGTAAGGATCGAGAGCTTAAGTTTTATAAGCCCAGCGAAGCTGGCGGAAGATGATAAGAAAGGCTTATGGGTAAGCGTCAATGCATCTTCCGTTTATGATAACCAGGTAGGTTGGCTTAATAAAGATCAATTAAAGTCCACTTTTTCTTTGAAAAATTATATAATAAGTAAGTTATGAAGATTTTGGTAACCGGCGGAGCAGGATACATCGGAAGCTTTATGGTAAAGCGACTATTAGAGCAAGGAGATGAAGTCGTGGTGGCAGATAGCCTGGAGAGAGGGCATAAAGAAGCTGTCGATTCAAGAGCAAAGTTAGTGGTTGGAAACCTACTCGATAAAAATTTCGTGCAAGCGGTTTTTAAGGATAAGTTTGATGGCGTCATACATTTTGCCGGTTTCATTTCGATGGGCGAGTCTATGGAAAATCCTTATCTCTATTTTCAGAACAATGTTTTTTCCTCACTCAATATTCTAGAGGAGATGGCCGAAACGGAAACTAATAATTTTATATTTTCTTCCTCGGCCGGCGTTTATGGAAATCCCGAGCAAATTCCAATTCCGGAGAGTAGCAAGACGAAACCAACCAATCCGTACGGGGAAAGTAAGCTAATGGTTGAAAAAATTATCGATTGGTACGGAAAGACAAAAAAGCTTTCCTCGGTTGCCTTAAGATATTTTAATGCGGCCGGCGCTTCCCTAGATGGCTTAATGGGAGAACAGCATAATCCAGAAAGTCACATAATTCCTAAAGTAATAAGCGCGTTGATGGAGAATAAAAAGTTTAATCTTTTTGGATCTGATTATAAGACTAAAGACGGAACCTGCGTGAGAGATTATATTCACGTGTTAGATCTAGTCGAAGCACACGTTCTGGCTATTAAAAAGCTACAGTTAGACCCCGGAAATTATATTTACAACGTTGGAACCGGAGTAGGATTTTCAAATAGAGAAATTATTGGGATGGTCGAGAAAGTTTCGGGTCAGAAAGTTGATATTCAAAATTCTCCAAGACGTCCCGGTGACGCAGATGAACTAGTTGCTGATCCAACAAAAATAAAATCCGAATTAAATTTTAGCCCGAAATATTCCGATCTTGAGACAATTGTTAAAACCGCATGGCAATGGCACAAAAAATAAAATTACAAATTCAAAATTCAAACTTGTCAAGAATCTTTGTCATTCTTTTTCTTTTAATAACTCTTTTATTTCTGACTTCGACTTCCTACGCTGACTCCAGTTACGTTCTTCCTTATCCTTCTACGATGCCAGGAGGCATTTATTACAAATTGCATTTAGTGGAGGAAGCACTTTTGAAGTATTGGTATTTCGGGGATTTCGGACAATTTAACTATAACCTTAAAGAATCAGATAAATATTTAGTTGAAGCAAAAACATTATTTGAATATAATCAGTATTTATTGGGATTTAGTGCTCTTGAGAAGTCCGATGCATATTTTACAAATACTTTACCAAATCTTCTAAAAGCGCAAAATAAAGGAGAGAACATATTGGCGGACAGTAAACTTCTTAGCGAAGCCGCCCAAAAACACATCGAAGTTCTGACAAAATTAAAACAAGAAATTCCGGCAAACTTTACATGGTCTCCCGAGAAATCTTTACCCACTCGCTTAAATCTTAAAGCTTCTATCGATAATTCAATTGCGATTAGAGAAAAATTCCTATGAAAAAAGTCATTCTCGGATTATATATATTGTTTTTAATTTTCATAACTGTATTTTCTTACCTTTTTATCGATCCCAATTTAATTTACCTTAAACAAATTTTTACCGGTCTCGCTTTTACGCAAAGGTTTGCTGTCACAGCAATTTATGCATCAATTATTGTTATATTCTTCGTCTTCTATTTAATATTCCTAAACTTCTTCAAGAGAGGGATTTTTAATTCCAGAGAATTCAAACTTATTGTTGGCGCAACCGCTCTAATTTTATTCTTTGCTTACCCGGCAACGGTTTCTTATGACATTTTTAATTATATCGCAACGTCTAAGGTACTGTTTTTATACCACGAAAATCCATATTTAATTATGCCAATTCATTTTACCGGCGATCCTATTTTGCTGTTTATGCATGCGGCCAATAAAACAGCGTTGTATGGCCCCTTTTGGATTTTATTAACGGGTATCCCTTATTTTTTGGGTTTTGGTAATTTTCTTGTCACGCTTTTTACCTTTAAGTTTTTTACACTCGCTTTTTATCTGGGAACTATAATTATTCTCCATAGGTTGTCTAAAAATATCTACCTCACGGCTTTTTTTGCTTTAAATCCTTTAGTAATTTTGGAAATCCTAGCCAGCGGACATAACGATATCGTCATGATGTTTTTTGCCTTAGTAGCGCTCTATTTCCTAAAAGAAAAAAAATGGTTTTGGTTAATTCTTTTTCTTACATTTTCGATATTGATAAAATTTGCAACATTATTTTTACTGCCTGTTTTTGCATACGTAGTTTTTAATTATTTCAAAAGCAGAAAAGTAGATTGGGAAAAAGTATATTATTTATCTTCTCTTTTGATGTTTTTAATTTTTCTTTTATCTCCTATTAGGGAAGAAATATATCCATGGTATGCAATTTGGTTTTTGATTTTTATCCCATTGATCAAGAATCGTCTAATGAAGTATGTCTATCTTACTTTTTCATTCAGTTTGCTTTTGCGAGATTTGCCTTTTATGCTTCTGGGAACTTATTTTGGACCAACGCCGCTTATTAAATCTGTCGTAAGTTTTATTTTTCCCCTTTTGACAGTAATTTATTTTCTGCTAGCAAAGTCTAAGTTTGTCATCAATAAAAAATAATGCTGTGGTTATTATTTTTCATATCAATTTTTACTAATGGAGTAATTCTATCGCAAAACTTTTTAGTTAATTCTAAAAATAGAATTATCGCAACGGTTAATTCTTTTGTCGTCGGTTCATTAGTCTCAGCATCATTTATTTACGTATTATCAGCTTATGTGTTTAAAGCGTTGTTACCATCTTTAATAGTATATTTTTTACTATCGGGCTTTTTGTTGATAATTAAATATCAATATTTTAAATTTTCAAAACCAGTATTTGGAAAAAAAGAAATTTTATTCCTTTGTCTATTATTTTTCTTTTTATGGTTTTTTGCAAAATCTTTTGGCTATGATGCAAACTCCGGCCAATTCTTAATTGCGTCAAATTTATATCAGGATTTTGGAGCGCATATCCCTTTTATTAGATCATTTTCCCTAGGTAATAATTTTCCCGCAGAGGTACCTTTTTTTGCTTCCTCCGGTCTTGTTTATCATTTTATGTTTGATTTTTTTGCCGGTATATTTGAATTTTTGGGATTAAGAATAGATCTGGCTTTTAATTTAATTAGCGCAATTTCGTTTAGTTTTTTAATTGCAATGATTTATTACTTAGCGGCGCATATTTTTAGAAGTAAAAGGATTGGATTTATTGCGTGTTTATTATTTTTGTTTAATAGTAGTTTGTCTTTTTTAAGTTTTTTCTCCAATAATCATCTGGGTCTAAATTTGCTTTTCTCATTTTGGCGGAACTCCTTTTATCTAGGAAATGGTCCGCTTGGTAACACAACGGTGGCGGTTTTTTGGAATTTAAACACATACTTAAACCAAAGGCACCTTATTTTTGGAATTTTATTCGGAGTATGGATAATTTATTGTTTATTATCCGAGCTAGATAAAAGATTTTCCAAAAGACAATTTATTTTTCTAGGTTTGCTACTTGGTCTTCTGCCATTTTGGCATATCTCTGTTTTTTTTGGATTATATGTTGTTTTGTTAAGCTTCTTGATTGTCTTTCCAAATTTTAGAAAACAGATAATAATTCTATTGCTAATATCCTCAATCGTAGCCTTGCCGCAGATTATTTTAATCAAATTAGGTTCCACAGCGCTTGTTTCTTTTACTCCGGGATTTTTGGTCTTTGATAAATTATCAATTAATAATGTCTTAATTTTCTGGATTTGGAATTTAGGCATAAGCGTTATCACTATTCCTCTCGGCTTCTTTTTAAGCAATAAAACGCAGCGGAAAATATTCCTGTGCTTTTTGCCGCTTCTAATTATGGTTAACCTTTTCCAATTCGGAAATTATATATTTGATAATCATAAATTTTTAAATTATTGGATAATTTTTGCCAACTTTTATTCCGCCTTGGTGATTGTTTATTTATGGAATAAAAATAATTTACTGAAGCTATTGTCTGTACTCGTTTTGTTCCTCCTGATTTTATCAGGCTTAATTAACTTTATGGTCATTAAAAACGATGTTTTTGCCAAAATAGATGATTATCCGAATAACAAGCTAATGACTTGGGTTTTACATAATATTCCAAATAACGAAACAGTTGTCACCAATGGCGAAATCTATGATCCGTTATCTTTAATCGGCAAGAAAATATTTTTGGGCCTGCCAAGATATAGCTATCTTTATGGGGCAGATCCGACATCAAGACAATTGGCGGAAAAGGAGATTCTAACCGGCAATAACATTAACGAAATAAAAAGTATCACGAAAAGTTATAAAATAAAACGTATCGTGATTTATAAAAATAATTTTGCAAAAAATGAAAGCGATGCAAATCTAACACTATTTAGAAAATATCTTAAAATCGATTATGAGGATAACAATGGAGTAGTTTTCGAGATATAAGTTTATGAAAAAAATAATTACAAGGCAAACGCTGTTTGTGTTTATCGTTGCTCTTATTGCCGGTTTTGCTCTTTTGCATCAGGGGTTGCTGCCAACCCATGACGGCGAATATCATGTAGTCAGGTTTTATGAGTTCGATAAAGCCTTAAGAGACGGTAATTTGTTCCCGCGCTGGGCGTCTGATTTAAATTATGGTTATGGAATTCCTTTATTTAGTTATGTTTATCCTCTCCCAAATTATTTTGCCTCTTTTCTTCATGCCTTTGGAATAAGCTTTATCGATGCTTTTAAATTAAATATGTTCACAGCCATTTTGCTGGCTGGTTTCTCTTTCTATTTATGGGCAAAATCATTCTTTGACGAAAAAGGGGCATTGGTAGGCACGGTATTTTATTTATTCTCTCCTTATTTTTTCGTAGACACATATATCAGGGGTTCAGTCGGCGAGGTTTGGGCTTTAGCTTTATTCCCGGCCTTTTTGTGGGTTTTAACGAAAGTCTTAAAAGATAATAAAAACGTTTTTTTACCCATAACGGCACTGGTTCTCGGCTTAATTATACTCTCGCATAATATACTCGCCTTAATATTTTTCCCGTTTGCTATTGTCTATGGATTATTATTAATATCATCTTCAAAGCAAAAAATTGTAAATTTATTAAAGTTAATTGTAATTTTACTCATAGGATTAGGATTTGCATCGATATTTTGGATTCCGGCAATTTTGGAAACAAAATTTACGGTAGGCTTACAAATATATGATTATAAAAGTAATTTCGTTGACCTTTACCAACTGATCGCTCCGTCCTGGGGATCCGGATTCTACGGAGGAGGACTGGGTGATCAAATGTCTGTACAAATCGGAATAGCGAATTTATTGGCAGTATTTTTAGCTTTTATAGTTCTTTTTAAATTCTTCAGGAAAAAAGATTACCGGGTTAAGTTAATTGTCTACTTCATTATCAGTTTTTTCCTTGTTGCATTATTGATGCTGCAGGTTTCGTTACCAGTTTGGAAAGTAATGCCGTTGTTTAACTATTTTCAGTTTCCTTGGCGATTCTTAAGCCTTGAAATTTTGATTTGTTCTTTCTTGGCAGCAGGTGTGGCCTATTTCATAAAACAAAAAGTTTTTTGGGTAATTATTTTAGTATCGCCGATTATTTTGGGATTTAATTATGCCCATCCTGCATACTACATGGATAGAGCCGACAGCTATTACATGACGCGTTCAAACTTTATTGACGGAACCAACAGTATCGGAAATGTTTTTAACACTTTATGGTTTAAGGCAAAACCAGTAAGAATGAGCGCCAAAATAGAAAGTAATCAAGACGTAGTTGTAAATAAATCAGTTGTTAAATCCTCAAATTATCAGTTTGTAGTCACGGTTTCGAAACCCTCAATGATAACTTTAAATACCGCTTATTTCCCAGGTTGGGAAGCAAAAATTGACAGTAAAGTAGTCCAAATTCAAAAAAATAACGAAGGACTGATCGTGATTCCCGTACTCAAAGGTAAACATTCTTTAGGGGTAGATTTTGGCGATACTCCAATTAGAGCAATGTCTGCATTTATTTCATTAATTTCATTCATAGTTATAGTGACGCTAATCATTAAAACATGGTATATTAGAGGAAAGCATGAAGATAGCAATTGACGCGTCACCGCTTCAGACAGGGCATAAAGTAAGAGGAACCGGGTTCTATCTAGAAAATCTTAAAGGCGCATTCTTAAAATATTTTCCGGAAAATAATTACGTTTTCTTTCAAAGGGGCGAAAAACTGCCAAAAGACGTTGCAATTGTTCATTTCCCTTACTTTGAGCCCTTTTTTTTAGCGCTTCCAATTTATAAAAGGTTTAGAACCGTTGTCACTGTGCATGATTTAACACCAATCGTTTTTCCGGAAGCTTTCCCAAGAGGAATTAAGGGCGAAATTAAATGGCAGATGCAAAGATTTGCCTTAAAGCGGGCGGACGCCATCTTAACAGACTCAGAATCTTCAAAAAAAGACATTCAGAAATACGCTGGAGTTAGGGAGAGCAAAATCCACGTTGTTTACCTGGCAGCAGGCGAAGGGTTCAAGAAATTGGAAATTGGAAATTGGAAATTGGAAATTAAGAAACGATATGGGCTTCCCGAACGTTTCTTGCTTTACGTTGGAGATGTGACCTGGAATAAAAATTTGCCAAGATTAATAGAGGCTGCCAAAAAGACACAAATCCCATTAGTAATGGTGGGTAAAAGTTTAGTTTCAGAAGATTATGACAGAAATAATCCTTGGAATGCAGATTTAGTTAAAGTGCAAAAGGCAATCGATGGTCAGCAGTCAGAAGTCAGCAGTCAGATAATAAGGCTAGGTTTTGTTTCAGCCGAAGAATTGGTACAAATTTATAACTTGGCAACGGTTTTTGCAATGCCATCCCTATATGAAGGTTTTGGATTGCCAATTTTAGAAGCGATGGCTTGCGGTTGCCCGGTTATTACCAGCAAGGAAGGATCAGTCCCGGAAGTTGCAGGCGACGCTGCTTTTTACGTAGACGCATGCGACGTTGAAAACATTGCGTCGGGGATAAAGAAAGTCTTTAGTGATGAAAAACTGCAGCAAGAACTATCGAAAAAAGGCTTAAAAAATGTGGAACAATTCAGTTGGAAAAAGACCGCTGAGAAAACGCTGGACGTCTACAAAGGAATTATTGAGTGAGAGATAAAATTTTTGCAGCAGGTAAAAAGCTTGTACAACACGAATTAATCACCGGGAGTTTCTATATTTTCGCCGGATCAATTTTTGCCAATTTTTTAGCCTTTCTTCTAAACCTTTTTTTAGTCAGAAATCTGTCATACGTTGACTATGGAATTTTTGCCAGCCTTCTCTCGATAATTACTTTGGCTTCTATCTCTGGAGGTTCGATAAACACAATTCTCGTTAGATTTGCATCCGATTATCACAGCAGAAATCAATTAGGCAAGCTACGGAGTTTTTACAAAAAATCATTCAAAATCGTTTTTTTATTTTCATTTTTAATTTCACTCTCTTTTGTTATTTTTTCTCCGTTGATTAAGGATTTTCTTCACCTCGATAATATTTTCTATGTTTTTGTCGCTGGGCTTTGCGTGGCTGCTGGCTATATTCAAATTCTTAACACAGGCTTTTTACAAGGACTGGTAAAGTTTAAGTTTTTGGCGTTTGTCAGTGGTTTTAGCGGAGTTATTAAGCTAATCGCTGGAATTATACTGGTTTTTCTTGGTTTTAGAGCTTTTAGTGGTCTTTGGGCAATAGTCCTGATGGGGTTAGGCGCGTTTATCATTGCTCTTATACCGTTGAAGTTTATTTTCTCCAAAAATACAGATAACGAAGTTCATATCCCAACCAAAGAAATCCTTCAACACGCCTTACCTATTTTCATTGCTGTTTTATTTATGACATCTTTTACGTCAACGGATGTAGTTTTAGTAAAGCATTTTTTTAATCCTCCTCAAGCCGCTTTTTACGCCGGTCTTTCATTGATTGGAAAAGTAATCTTTTATTTTACGATTCCAATTCCAACGGTGATGCTTCCGCTTTTAATCAGAAGGCATAATCTTGGCCTAAATTTTAATAATCTTTTTTACCTTGCGCTACTTCTAGTTTTAATACCATCGATTTCAATAACGGGATTTTATTTTCTCTTCCCAAAATTCGTTGTTAATTTGTTCTTGGGAGGGAGAGGCTATTTGGCAATCGCGGGATTGGTCGGTTTCTTTGGAATAAATCTCACCATCTTTAGCTTGATTAACGTTTGCGTAAACTTTTTCCTGTCTCTAAATAAAATAAGAATCGCGCCGCTGATTGTAGTAGCCGCTTTGGCACAGATAATCTTAATTTACATTTTCCATTCAAATTTCTATCAGATAGTAGTTATTTCTATGGTAGTCTCTGCGTCACTTTTAACTGTTTTACTGTTTATTTTTTTCAAAAACTATGCAGGTGTAGCGCGGATTAAAAAGAATATCACCTTTCTTAATGCTTCTGCGATTGATTAAAAACCCTTAAATTGCGCATCTTAAATCCTGAGTTTAACTGTGCTATACTTGTGCTTAAGAATTTATAAAGTTTGATGAAAAAGATCAAATTATTATCATTGGTGGTCCCTGCTTATAAACAAGAAAAAACAATCATAGAGGATATCAAAAACCTCGATAAAGTTTTATCGTCTCTTCCTTTTAGGCATGAAATTATTGTCGTCGTCGACGGTTTCCTGGATAAAACTTACGTAAGAATCAAGAATCAAGAATCAAGAATCAAGAATTTACATGTATTTGGCTATGCTAAGAATTGTGGTAAAGGATATGCAGTGCAATTTGGTATTGCAAAGGCAGAAGGGGATATTATTGGATTTATTGATGCTGGTATGGATATCGATCCAACTTCTATTCCTGCCCTTTTAAGTCATATGGAGACAAAAAATGCGGATATAGCAATAGGCAGCAAGCTCCATCCCCAGTCAAAAGTCAAATACCCTTTCGTTAGAAAAATTCTTTCATGGGGCTATCAAAACATAGTTCATTTATTGTTTGGGCTAAATGTAAGAGACACTCAGGCGGGATTAAAGCTATTCAAAAGAAAGGTGGCGAAGGAAGTTTTCCCCAAACTGACTGTTAAAACTTTTGCCTTTGATATAGAAGCCTTAGTAATTGCCAAAGAAATGGGCTACGAGAAGATATATGAAGCTCCGGTTAAACTGAATTTTAGGAAGGGAACCATTACGAGGCTTAACTTTTTTATAGTCGCTCTTAAAATGCTTGTGGATACGGTTAAAGTTTTTTCAAGAGTAAAAACTAATTATTATAAATGAAAATCTTAATTTTTAATTGGCGTGATTTAAAACATAGCTGGGCAGGAGGAGGCGAAATTTATGTCTTTGAGCTGGCAAAACGGTGGGTTAAGATGGGACATGAAGTCACAGTATTTTGCGGTCAGGATCCGTATCAAAAATTGGCCGATGAAGAAGAATATCAAGGAATAAAAATAATCAGAAAGGGGGGAACATTCTCCTTATATTTTTGGGCGCCAATTTACTATTTTAAAAAACTTAGGAAAAATGTTGACATTAT
>Ga0182021_10000053_pt1 | contig 99691 bp, 75 predicted proteins | sample 612E3MmetaG_FD_120493 | JGI IMG/M metagenome (GOLD analysis project Ga0182021, IMG submission 120493) | Permafrost microbial communities from Stordalen Mire, Sweden - 612E3M metaG (Illumina Assembly) | ecosystem: Environmental > Terrestrial > Soil > Wetlands > Permafrost | place: Sweden... | reverse complement strand
TATCCGCCAGAGTGTCGATTGCGACACCGACCTTTCCTACCTCTCCCTCCGCCAACGGATGATCCGAGTCGTAACCGATTTGCGTTGGGAGATCGAATGCAACTGACAATCCAGTTGTCCCCTGATCGATGAGATAGTGATAGCGTTTGTTCGATTCCTCTGCCGTCCCAAAGCCTGCATATTGACGCATCGTCCACAAACGGTTCCGATACATCGAGGGGTAGATTCCACGCGTGAAGGGATACTCTCCGGGAAATCCCGACTGCGTTTCATACTCAGACTCGGGCGGTAGATACAATCGTTCGACCGTCATCCCAGAATCTGTTGAGAAGGGAGTCTTTCGTTCCGGAGACTTCACAAGAGACGGCTTCACCCGTTCTTCTTGCCAACGCTCGAATTGTTTCTTGATCGGGCTCTTCATCATATTCTCCCAGCACCCACTATGTAATTGTGTATCGTTACCTATGTTGCTCTTTTTCGTTTGTCGATAGCGTTGTTCTAGAAAAAGGATATCAGATGGCTGTTCCGCCAGGCTTCACTTCGGAAGTGATCTCCATCGCTTGTGATCACGAGAGCGCCCTGGAGATCAGTTCTCCTCGTTTCAATTTCCAACGATTCGTATCTGGAAAGTGTCACAGGTGCCGGATGCTTGAACTTGTTCTCGCGCCCGACGGAGATCAACGCTAGTTTCGGCTTCACAGTTCTCAGGAAGTCGGCGCCCGAGGCAGTAGCTGAGCCGTGGTGTGCCACTTTGATCACATCGCTTGTGAGAACCGCGGCGCCGCCATCAAGAAGTTCGTCTTCGACCCGCGTACTTGCATCCCCCGTGAGAAGCAGCGTCGATCGACCGTAAGCAACTTTGAGCACGATAGACTCATCATTCAGGTCACGCGGACGGATTGCGGGAGCAGCATGCAGTACAAAGATGCGTGTCGTTGAGTCAAATTGCAAGGATTCTCCCGCACGAACGAGAAGAATAGGAATTCCCATCCCTCGTGCCCGGGTGAGCGTCTCGGCGAACGGCCGGCTTGGACATGACGAATCCGACAGTATCAGCCGCCGAATCTTGAAGTTGTCCATCAGATACCTGCAGCCACCAATATGGTCGTCATGTGGATGAGTAAGGACGATCGCATCGAGATCCTCGATTCCCTTTCTTTTCAAAAGAGGGGCAATCATCCGCTCGCCTGAATCGTTCGTCATTACTTTAGGACCAGTGTCGACGAGGATCGCGTGCCTGTTCGGAAGCTCCAGAAGAATAGCATCTCCCTGCCCGACATCGATGACGGTTGCACAGAGAACCGGAACGGAGTCAGCGAGGACCTGTCTATAGACAATGAGGTTGCTGATGACGAGCAATGCCACTACTGACCAGGCAAGCGCTCTCGGCTTTCGCAGACTGAAGAGTAAGGTCACGACTGTATAGTAGAACACCGTAAATGTCCCCCCCACCCTCATCGTTTCTGCATAGGCGAACGGCACCTTCGAACACCACATGACAAATTTCAAAAGCACAGATGTGAGAAGATCGTCCAAAGCCGCATAGCCTGCGGCAATCCAGTTGGAGACAAATGAAAAGGCCACCGTCGCAAAACCGAGCAAGACATTTATTCCGCTCACCGGGACGACAATCAGATTGGCAATGACGGCGACGAGAGAGACTCGGCCAAAGTAGAATGCCGTGAAGGGCAGCGTTCCAATCTGTGCCGCGAGCGAAACAACGAAGAGTTGGAGTCCGGACTTGACAAGACCGATCTGCACAAACTTGCCTGGGATCATCCCGATGAGAGGCTCCAACTTCGGATAATAATAGACGATCGAGATCACCGCCGCAAATGAGAGCTGGAAGCCGACATCCAACAGGTACAGAGGATCCCACATGAGCATGACGAGAGCCGAGAAGCCAAGTGAATTGTAGACGTCTCCTTTTCGCCCCAGGAGCGACCCTCCGAGAATCGCGCTCCCCATGATCGTTGCCCGAATAACGGACGGGCTGAGACCGGTGATCACCATATACCAGAGGAGGCCGATGAGCGTGAGAAGTGTCGCAATCTTCCGGGAGACACGAAGAAACCCGACGAGAGAAGAAAAAATCAACGCGACCACGACAACATTTGAACCGGAAACGGCGAGGATATGAATTGTTCCGGTGTTCATGAAAGACTGCTTCAGATCAGCTGAGAGATCGGCGCGATAACCAAAGACGACCCCTTTGAGATATCCGGCTTCCTCCGTCTTGTGATAGCGGTCGAAGACTCCATAGATCCCGTTCTGTGCGCGACCGATGATGCCGGAGGGTGTCGGACCTTTCGAGCGTGCGATCAGGGCAATCGCGTTGGAGTCCCGAACAGAGATGAATCCCTGGATGCCATTCAAAGCGAGATACCTTCCATAGTCAAATTCACCGGGGTTGCGCGCCCCCGGCAACGGCTCGAGCGTGCCAGAGAATCGGACGGCATCTCCGATTTCCAGTGAGTCTCCATTCACCCATCGGGCAGACTTCACCACATGGACCAGCAACCGTCGACTGACGTGTTGACTGTTCGTCTGCCTGTGAATCTCCTCAGCGTGGACAACCATTTCCGAGCGCGTGCCTTTTCGCACCGGTTCAGATTCGATTCTTCCTTCGATCCTCACCCGCTCTCCATAAAATCTTGGACTGAGAACGTCCGCTTCGAGCTGAGAAATTCGGTCAGATCCGGCGTACCACCCGAGCACAACGACGAGGACGTGGAAAGCAAGCGTCAACCACGGTGATGCATCGAGCGTGCCGACACGAAGGATCAGTACGAGGGTTGCAGTAGCGATGACGACAAGCAAGAGAAGGCGCGGATTTCCTCCCGCGCCGCTTGCGAGTACGATACCAAGGATGAACAACAGCGCAAGTCTCGCTGCTGGTCTACGACTCCACCACGATGCTTCCATGAGAACTCAAAGAAGAGATACGAGAGCCGGGGTAACGTCCGTCAGGCTTCTCAGAATAGCACTGAGTTCCTGGCGTTTTCTCCCAGAGATGATACAGGGGACAGGATTGCGAGTGTGGGATTTTGTTGAGAGATCTTCGATGTTTCCGTGATCACTGGTGAGGATGAGAGTGCATTCCTTTGGAGCGAAATCCTCGAGCAGACCACCGAGCATGCCGTCAAATCGTTCAAGCACTTCAACCGCGGTTGTTACTCCCCTGCCGTGGCCTGCATAGTCGGTAAGCCAGTATTCAAAGAGTGTGAAAGCGTGTTTCTGCGAGATATTCCAGAGATGCCTACCTGCGTCGCGAGGAGTGATGACGGGAAGATCAGGGTATCCAAGTTCCGGCCACCGACCGCGCGTAATGTCTGCGGACACCGCTTCGTCGCGTCCCAACGCCTCTGCATCCAAAATCTCGACACCTGCGTTCTGACAAGAGAGTGTTGTGACGCTGAGACGCCGTTTGCCTGAGGCGACGTAATCGAAGAACTGTTTAGGGAACGCGTTCGAGAAACAAACCGAACGCCCCTTTGCCTTTAATTGTTTGAAAATGTTCTGTTCACGAATCAAAGAATGGAGAGTCGACGGCGGGTAGGGACCAAAATGTCGGCCGATGAGCTTCGATGCATTTACTCCCGTGAAGAGCGCTGCCTGCCCTGTGCCACTCTGAGGAAGTCCAGCCACTCGGAGTGTGGCGTTCAATGGCACAACCTCCGCACGGTCCGACGAGAACCTTCGGAGGCCCAGGTAGGGGATTTTTCCGCCCAACAATGACCTAAAATGAGGTAGCCGTGCCGTGAACAGAGGATTGACTGCTGGGTCCGCCTTTCCCAACCCTACACCGTCAAGAAACAGAAATATCACGCGCACAGTTTAACTCCACTTTGGGAAATCGTCACGCCGTTTTGCTTTCCACCATGACAGTCACCGGACCATCATTGACAAGGTTCACATCCATCATCGCACGAAAGACACCTGTAGCAACCTTTTCATCGCCGAGAAGTGTTCTTAGATGTCTAACAAACGATTCATACAACCCCTCGGCCACCTCCGGGGGAGCAGCAGTACTATAGCTCGGTCTGTTCCCTCTCGTGGTATCGCCGTAAAGCGTGAATTGAGAGACGACCATAGCCGCGCCACCGACATCCCTCACCGAGAGATTCATTTTGCCTTGCGGATCTTCAAAGATCCGCAGGGAGGCACAGCGTTCTGCAAGATAGGCTGAGTCTTCTTCTCTGTCTTCCCGCTTCACACCGAGGAGAATGAGCATACCGTGACCAGTCGAGCTATGCTCGACCCCGTCGATGGCCACCGAACAGCGATGAACACGTTGAATGAGAGCCTTCATCACCTTCCCGATAATGAGAACATTCACCTTTTGGAGGAACAATCAATATCTGCAACGACAACTGACGAATATCATAGAAGCGGCGAGCCCGGGCAATTCCATCGAGTCGCTCACCCCATCTTCTTTCAACGAGGATCCTCGGGATATAGGATTGCTCTCAAGACTCATTTCACGAACAGCGTCCCATGACTACGCGGGGAATGTCCTGCAGGTCGTTTACGACGCTGATCTCTTCAAATGCAGCTGTGCGGAATAAATCGCTGACACGCTCCGCCTGTCCATGCCCCACCTCAACGAGAACCCACCCGCTTTTTCGGACGAGCTGCGCCGCCACTTCTCCGATGCGGCGATAGAACTCATAGCCGTCATTTTGATCGCTGACCGCATGCTTGGGTTCAAACTGACGGACCTCCGGATCAAGCGTCTGCCATTCTTGAATCGAGACATACGGTGGATTGCCAACAAGGAAATCAAATTGATGTGGGAAGCGCGATTCTAATGGCGCGAAGAAATCCGCGTTTTCAAATGCGATACTCTCAGCGACGCCATGGGCCCGCGCGTTTGTGCGTGCCACCTCGAGTGCTTCCAAGCTTCTGTCCACGCTGGTAATCCTGGACCTTTTGATGAGCTTCGCCAATGAAACCGCTATATTCCCACTTCCGGTGCCAACATCAAGAATGCGAGTCTCCTCCTCCGCTTCCCGTTGATTGCATTTCATCATTAACTGCTCAACGAGAGTCTCTGTCTCCGGTCGGGGGATAAAAACCCTTTTGTCGACTGCGAATTGAAGCCCCATGAAGCTTGTCGTTCCTACGATATACTGAACCGGCTCGTGCGCAAGACGACGTTCGTAGAGTCCGCGGAATGCCTTCCGTTCTTCGTCACTGAGGGGCTTGTCGAAATGCGTATAGAGTTCGATTCTTTGGCATTGCAGCGCGTGGGAAAGGAGGAGTTCGACAGTCAGTCGTGCTTCGTCGAATCCGCGTCCCTGGAGATGATCAATGGTGAACTTCATCAAGTCCCGGATCGTCCAGACTTGATTCTGCTGCTCGAGCATTATGAGCGCCTGGATCGTTTCGATCGGGAAGGACTGGAAGGTTTCTTCATGCTGCTTTTCTTGGCAGGTTGGAGCTTTTTCTTGGGCGCTGCCGCCTTTTTCTTTGCGACAGGCGTTTTCTTCGTGGCTGACCGTGAAGTTTTTTTGGCAGACCCGTTATGGCGATCCGTCTTCTTGAGCAACTGACCCAGCTCTTTCATACGCTCATCAGAAAACGTGTGCTTGACTTCGCGTTGAAGCTTCTGCGTGCGCGCCAGGATGTCGAGCAACTGATCTTCCGTGTCCGGATCTCCTTCAGGTCTTCGTTCCCAGGCTCGAGCGAGAGCGTCCATCGTCATATCAACTTTCTTCCGAATAAGGCCGCCGATCACTTCCGGGGTTAGTTCCACGCTGCGAAGCTTCACCCGATCGCCGGAATAGAATCCCAGGCTTTCGAGGTCTTCTTCCTGCTGTGACCCATCGCGCGGGAGATCCTCCAACGGCTCGCCATTTTCATCCAGCGAAGCAAGGAACTCGAACCGAGTATCTCCTTCGAGGAGCGCAGTGAAATCTGGTAGCACGGGAATCTCAAATCCCTGAGACTTCCCCTGCTTCTCAACAGCTTCCCAAATTTTCTTGACGGGGACGACGACGTCTTTGTCTGAGGCAAGGATCCGTTCAGCTTCGTTGAGACAGCGCTCGTACACAAACACCTCCGGGGTTCAAACAGGCAGCAAGGACTGGTGAAAAGGTAAAGCTATTTGGAGGAAAGCGCAAGCCGCGGAGTTTGCAGTACAAGCTCTCTTCGCTCGGCATTCTGAGACGAACGAGAGTTGTGATCTTGTGAAGGGATAGAAAAAGGAAGAGGGTCCCCGGTGGGCAACCCTCTGAACACATTCTAATGCCATCTGAACCGATCTATCTCTTTTTCATCTTGTCGGCGAAAAGTTGCGCCGCCTTCTCGATGTCGTATCCAACCTTGGGCATATAGATCCCGCCGTATTTCTCCACCATGGATTTCAAAGTATCGTATGCGTCCGCACTGCAGAAAAAAATCGGCGAACCACGGTTGACACCTTCGCGCCGAGCAAGTTGCAGCAAAGCAATTCCCGGAAGATGGCCCTTTAGATGGGTATCCTTAAAGTCGTTGTCGAGTATGACAAGGTTAAAGACTTCGGTGCGAAGCTTTTCCCATGTTTCGATGCTCGTGGCCGTCTCGACAATTGTGATCTCGTCTTCAAGGATGGCCGTACAGACTTCGAGCGCAAACCCATGGGATCGGCGCTGTCCTTCGTCATCGTCTGCAACCAGAACCTTATAAGACATCTTCTGCTGGTTCCTTCACAATTTGCGTTCGGAATTGGACGGAACGTACAACTTTTTAAACGCAAAAACAACCACCGTGCAACGCTGCTGCTCGTTATTTCTGAGCATCCTGAGTACGGACATACACTTCCTTGCCACCGACGATCGTCTTTTCGACGACAGTCGACGGAATGTCCTCTGGAACAATCTTCATGAGGTCGCGAGACAAGACCACAAAATCCGCCAGTTTCCCTTTTTCCAATGAGCCAAGCAAATGTTCCTGAAATCCTGCGAATGCCGCCCAGCTCGTAAAACTCCGTATGGCTTCCTCTCGAGTCATCTTTTGGGAAGCATACCAACCATTGTCGAAATCTGTCGTGTCCCCGATCCCGTCGGCCGATAGTTCGAAGAAAGCCCTCACTTCCTGAGCATTTCTGGGTCTCCCTTGAAGATCGCGGCGTGTCACGGCGGCATAAATGCCCAATAAAGGAATGGGTTGTTCCACCGGGAAATCCGAGCCGCCGGGAATGATCACGCCAGTGTTCAACAGTGAACGCCAGGCATAGGCTCCGCGAACTCTAATTGGCCCAAGCCGTGCCCCTGCCCAGTGCATGTCCGAAGTGCAATGTGTCGGCTGCATGCTGGGAATAACCCCGAGTTGTTTGAACCTTGGAATATCATTCAGTGACAAGACTTGCGCATGTTCAATTCTCAGTCGACGGTCCGCGCCGGGATGCGTTTTGAGTGCCGCCTCGTACACATTGAGAATAATGTTGTTGGCCCGATCACCGATAGCGTGAGTGCACACCTGAAATCCATTCACCAATGCTTCATCAACTGTTTTCCTCAACGAAGCTTCATCTGTCACTGTCAGTCCTCTGTTTGCCGGATCGTCGCTATACGGTTCCAGGAGAGCAGCACCTCTTGAGCCAAGCGCGCCATCAACATACAACTTTACCGACCGAACCCACAATCGATTGTCACCATAGCCAATGATCGGCCCAATCGCCGGCTTCAACGAGTCCCTTCCGATGAACGCATCCCACGTCTCCCCTGCTCCATCGATGGCGGCGTAAACTCTGAACGGAAACTCCTTCTTCTCAATGAGACTTTTGTAGACATCAATTTCGTTCTTATCCACTCCCATATCATGCATTCCCGTCATCCCATGGCTCAGGCATTCGTGAATTGCCAGGGTGATCGCTTCTTCTGTCTCTTTCACAGAAGGAGGCGGAAGGAACCTACTCACCAGCGACATGGCATTATCGACAAAAACGCCAGTGGGATTGCCGGACGCATCGCGTACGATCCTGCCTCCCGTGGTATCCGGAGTCTGCTTCGAAATGCCTGCAATTTCCATCGCTCTCTTGTTCACCCACGCCGCATGCCCATCTATGCGAGCTAGATACACGGGATTGTTCAGCGAAACACGGTCGAGAATTTCATGCGCCGGGAAACGTTTCGAGGCCCAAAGATTCTGATCCCACCCTCGCCCTCTCACCCATTGTCCGGATTCGCTCTTCTGAACTCTTTCGGCGACAAGCGTCGCGGCCTGCGCATCAGATTGAATTCCTACCAGATCGACCGTGAGCATTGCCACACCGAGGCTCATGAGATGGCCATGCGCATCCGTAAATCCCGGGAACACTGTTTTGCCCGCCAAATCCACGGTGTCTTTCGCCCGAATTTTCTTTCCAAGTTCATCCCGGGAGCCGATGGCAACTATCCGGCCGCCCCGGACAGCAAGCGCTTCTGCGACAGACTCGGTTGCGTCCATCGTGTAAATGCGGCCATTGACATAAATAACATCAGCTTGTTCCGGAACAGTTCGAAAGAATAGATATGTGCAAAGCGCTGCACAGACAACGAGGAGAATGAACCACGCCAATTGAGTATTCATAGTTTGTTTAATTGATGGTTGAGCGCGTTAAGGGTTTCTTCATTCGGAGCAACGATTCATCGCGAGACACGGGGCGTTGGCGACTGCCAATCGATGTGACTTTGAAATCGCTGCAACGGTGTCGGTCGGAGGAGTGAATGGCCTTCTCTCTAGCTAATAGAGAATTCGGCATGTGGAAGGCAATTTAGCGCCTTAGGGAGCGAATAGCAAACAAAAACTCCCCCCGCCTTTTCAGAACGGAGCGATCAATTGGCCGCGTTCGATTCAGTAACCCCTGCCTGTCGAACAAGCAGCACGGCTTCTGAAGATCCGATTGCTCTGTATCATGATGTCCCAACAGTTTGAAGTGCCGAGTGATGCCTTTCAGGAAGAGGCTATCCAGAATTCCTCACCATCCTTGAGATTGGGTTTGACACTCTCATGCCTGCAACCCAGCGGGATCTGTCTTGTCCATTTTCGGAATTGCACGCACAGGATTACTGCGAATTTGCTTGTTCGCCGGAATCGCGATTCCGGCTTGTTAACATTAGCGAAATTGGCTACACTGTGAAGAAAAGTCTTATACAATGGGCTCAATTCATTGAGACGAAACAGCCTTGACAAGGCGCTCAACAATCCCTATTTTCCACCTGCCTTCGCAAAAATCATGCTATTGACAGCGAATTCTTAAGGAAACGAAACGTCTCATGCACACCGATCTTTTGAACCAAACCCTTCCTTTCATCAAGAGCCACATCCATTCTGAATCCTTGCCTTTGTCAGAATGGAAACTTAAGGAGGGCGATATCGCCAACGGTGCTTCCCCGTCTCTCAATGATACGACGTGGTGGAATTACACAATCCCAGCTCCATGGGGTGGATACGACAAAACCGTCTGGTTTCGAAAGCGATTCACGATTCCGGAGCAGCTCTCAGGCAAATGCGTGGGACTGGCATTGGATCTTAACGAAGCGCTCCTCTATGTGAATGGAAAGCCTCATCAAGGCATCGACAAACATCATCAGGAAGTGTTGCTGACGACAAAGGCGCGCTCGAATCAGTCGTTCCTGATCGCTCTCGAAGCTTACAGCGGACGGAAGCGCGATCTCAGCACGTTCAATTCCGCTCACCTCGTTGTCATCAATCCCGTCGCACGCGCGTTATACAACTCCCTGAACGCGCTCCACGATCTCGAGAAGATTCTGGGGCCGAATTCCAGCGAAGCAAAAGAGGTTAAGGAGCTGATCCGCCAGACTTTGATTTTCCTCAAATATTTCAAGCCGGACGGCGAGGAGTATCCTAATGCCATTGGGAGAGCTCAAAATTTCCTTACCCGCGTCCTGCAAACTGAGTTCAAATCAAGCATCGCAAGCACCATTCACCTCGTAGCGCAATCACACATCGATGTTGTCTGGTTGTGGAGATTGCAAGAGACGAGAAAGAAATGCGGACGAACGTTTTCAACAGCGTTGCGCTTGATGGAAGAATTCCCTGAATTCAATTTCACGCAAAGTCAGGCGTTGCTGTACCAGATGACAAAGGAACGTTACCCGGATCTCTACAAGGAAATCAAAGCAAGAGTCACGGAGGGCCGCTGGCATCCGGTTGGGTCGATGTGGGTTGAGCCTGATTGCAACATCCCGAATGGCGAATCCCTTGTGCGACAAATTCTTCATGGCAAAAGATTCTTCAGAAGTGAATTCGGGATTGACTCGGACATCCTTTGGCTTCCCGACACGTTTGGATATAGCGGAGCGCTTCCGCAGATTATGAAGAAGTCGGGCATCAAGTACTTCTTCACCACTAAGCTTGCCTGGAATGATACCAATCCGTTTGAGCACACCATCTTCTGGTGGCGCGGTATCGACGGAAGCAAAGTCCTGGCACATTGTCCTCAAGTCGGACTCGAAGGAACAATCTCTCCTAAAGATCTGAAGAAGACCTGGGAGAGTTTTCACGAGAAAGAAAAGACGCCCCATGCCATGCAGACGTTTGGGTACGGAGATGGCGGCGGCGGAGTGACAACCGAGCAGGTCGAGGCCTCGCGCGTTCTCGGAACGATCGTCGGCATGCCCCCCTCTGTTCTTTCGACTGCATCACAGTTCTTTAAGACGATCGAGGAACAGGCGAAGGAGTTTGAGACATGGAACGACGAGCTTTATCTGGAAAAACACCGGGGGACGTACACAACCCACGGATGGGTGAAGAAGGCGAACAGGCAATCAGAGGCACTGCTTTACACGACAGAGCTTCTCGCATCCCTCGGAATGCTCCTGGGCAAATCATCTACTTCACGTCGTTATCCTCAGCAGCAACTTGAGCGTGCGTGGAAACTCCTTCTCCTCAACCAGTTTCATGACATCCTCCCCGGCTCCGCAATTCCTGAAGCGTACGATGATGTCAAAAAGGATTTTGCGAGTCTGCAATCGTCTTGCGGCTATATTCAACAGCATGCGCTTTCCGGATTCGTGGAAAAGGAAGCCAGGAAACAGGCGCCAACGGAGTTCCGGTATTCTGTCTTTAATTCTTTGGCCTGGGAACGAAACGAGTACGTAACTTTCGAAGTGAAGTCACAAGCGAAGGACTTTGTGGTCACAGATGGAAATGGAAATACGGTGGAACATCAGCTCGTCAGCCGGAGAAAGGGATTGACCCTGCTCCTTTGCTACGTGGAGAGCATTCCACCCTTCTCTTTCAAGCAGATTGTCATCACCTCGTCAGAGAGCAAGCCAAACGTACCTGCCCCCTGGAAAATGACAAACCATGTTGTGGAGAGCCCGTTGTACAGGATCCGGTTCGACTCAAAGGGCCAGCTTTCCTCACTCCACGACAAGGCTCTTCGACGCGAATTGATCGCCAAAGGCGGTCGAGCCAATCAATTTCAGGCCTTCAAGGATCAGCCAAAACAGTGGGATGCGTGGGACATTGATCCGGACTATCCTCACAAGCATCTTGACCTTCTGCGTTTCGAAAGACTGCGGGTCATCGAACAAGGACCGCTCCGAGCCCAAGTGCGGTTTGAATTTCGAACCGAGGATGGATCAAAAATTGCGCAGGACCTTTTTCTGTACCACAAGTCACGCCGTATCGACTTCAAGACGGTGGTGACTTGGAAAGAGAAACAGACACTGTTGAAGGTCGCCTTTCCTCTCAATGTGAAGACGCATACTGCAACATACGAAATTCAGTTCGGAGCCCTGCAGCGAACCACCAAGCCCGCTGAGTCGCGGGAGAAAGCTAAATACGAAGTGCCCGCCCAACAGTGGGCAGACCTCTCCGAGCAGAAATTCGGCGTTAGCTTGCTCAACGACAGCAAGTACGGCCATGATGCGTCAGACACCACACTTCGACTTACGCTCCTCCGGTCACCCCACTATCCCCATCCGATCGATCCACTGCGATTGACGGATGAGCGCGTGACGGACCAGGGCGAACACCAATTCACGTACAGCCTGTTCCCCCATGCCGGAGATTGGCGCAACGGAGGAAGCGTTCAACGGGCACGTGAGCTAAACCAACCTGTAGTCGTCCTCCCTGGCACGGCGGCTTCGATTCCGTCGCTGTTCACCATCTCCAATCCGAGTGTCATCGTTGACAGCGTCAAGAAAGCTGAAGACTCAGATGAAACGATCATTCGACTCCACGAAGCTTTTGGACAGTCGCTGAAAACGACATTGACGTTTGGCGTGCGGGCAGATTCCGCCTCCGAGTGCGATTTGCTGGAGCAGGACATTGCTCCGCTGAAAGTCGTCAAATCGAAGATTCCGCTGAAGTTTTCACCCTTTGAGATCAAAACTCTCAAGGTGAAGTTCAAAACGAAGAAGTAGCCGCGGCGCGTGCAGGCCTAAAGACGCACAGAGCCTGCCTGACACTATTGAACAAAGGCGGGCGAGGGCTCCTCGCCCGTTTCTCTTCTGACCAGCTCAGGAGGCCGACGATCGCCGAAAGCGAGAAAGCAGAGCGGCCCGTCGAGCGCAATGGCCCGGGACAACAAATACGTAGGCGGTTGTCTCAGAGCACACCCAAGTTTTTCTGAAAGGTCACCCTATGACGAAACGGCGATGGATCCTTCGAGGAACCGTCTTTCTCTTCTTCTTTCTTTTGGTCCTGAACCTCTACGTCTTCTTTTCCCGCGAGTGGGAATCTTCTTTCTCCCCGACATCCTATGCGACCCTCTATTATCCTCTCGATGTCCCGACCATCCGCGAATGGAAGCTCGTGGAGCGCAATCGAATCCAGTTGAACCTCGCTTGTACAAACGATATCTCCGACTGGAGAGTCCTCACCGATGGCGGCAAAGAGCAGACCGCTATGGGGATGAAACCGTCGTTTCGAATCGACACGACGTTTAGTGAGCTCCACACCTATACGCTCGTTCCCGTTTCCCGTGAATCAGTCCAGTCGATCGAAATCTCCGTCCGTTTCTACAGCAAAGAATTCTATGCGTCTCAAGGGATGAAGCACGCAGATGTCTACGTCGTTCGATCAAATGTGCCATGCGGTGAATTTGAGCAATATTCCGTCAGCGACTGGGTCGACGATTATCGGTATGTAGGTGAAGCATCTCTCGCTCAGACGAGCCGCATTTTGCGCGACGAAGTGGGAATAAGCGACTCAGATGCTACGTTTACGCGAATGGAGAAACTCGTTCCCTACCTGCGCAAAACGCTCAGAGGTGCAGGCGGTGTGCCGAAGGATGACGAGCGGTGGATGAATCCATTTCGGTTGTATAACGAAATGGCGGCCGGAACGGGGAAAGGCTGGTGCACGCAGCATGCCCAAGTTTATGTCTTCTGGGCCAACAGGGCGGGGATTCCGACAAGATTCGTGTTTGGTGCCCGGACGCAAGACAACAGCATCGTATATACAGGGCATTCCTGGGCGGAATCCTATATTCGTGAACAACATCGATGGGCTTTTGTCGACCTAACGCAGGGCGAGCTCTACATCACGGACAAGAAAGGCCAGGTGCTCAACACGGCGGAGTTATTCCAGCTCAATCAGCACAACGCGTTCGATAGTACCAATGTGAGGCTTTACGCGGACTGGATCTGGAAGAATCATCCCGGCATTCCGGCAACCGACACACTTGTGTCGGTTCCTTTCGCACTCTGTAACGCACTCGTGCGCGACGAGTTCACGCCTCACTCGATTCTCAAATATCGCCGGCCACCCAATGTTGAAGATGTGCGAGAAGATTACACTGGCTTTTTCAGTGATCGGACATTTCTTTTCGGAAATCTCGAGCGCTATCTTTTCAAGCCACAGCTCGCCTATTCGCTTTATCCAACGGAAGGCAGTCACACCTATTTCGTTCGCCGATTCCTGTTCTTTTCATTGCTCGTAAGTCTTGTGTTCTGGATAGCGATGCTTGTGATCAGCATGCTCTCGAAATCGAAGCTCCCGGGACAACCATGAGGTCTGACTGACAGCGCAAAGTCGTCGGTATATGTCGCCACCTCCAGGCGATGAACGTCTAAGGCATAAGCACAAAAAGAAACGGGCGAGATCCTCTCGCCCGTTTTTCTTTTTTGCATTTCATGGTTGGGTTATCGGAGAAGCGTCGCCGGATCCAGATTGGGAGCTTCGATATCCTTGAAGTACTTTACCGTACCAACCTTCAGCTCGAGCGTCGCTTCGTCATCACACACGATGATACCGTGTGGATGAAGCTGCAGAGCGCTCACGGTCCACATATGGTTCACGCCGCTTTCCACCACGTTCGCCAGAGCGCGAGCTTTCTTGTAGCCGTTGATGATGATCAGTACCTCTTTGGAATCCAGTACCGTTCCGACACCAACTGTCAATGCCGTCTTCGGAACTTTCGTGATATCATTGTCAAAGAAACGGGCGTTGGCGAGTATGGTGTCATAAGTCAACGTTTTGACTCGCGTCCGCGATGTGAGCGATGAGCCGGGCTCGTTGAATGCGATGTGGCCATCAGGTCCGATCCCGCCAAGGAACAAGTGAATTCCGCCGTACTTCTTGATTCTCTCTTCGTACCCAGAGCATTCTTTCTCAAGATCCGGAGCATTTCCGTTAAGGATGTTGACATTTTCCTTCTTGATGTCGATGTGTTTAAAGAAATTGTTCCACATGAAGGAATGATAGCTTTCCGGATGATCTTTCGGAATCGCGATATACTCATCCATGTTGAAGGTCACCACATTCTGGAAGGACACTTTTCCAGCCTTATGCATTGCCACCAGCTCTTTGTACGTGCCGAGCGGTGAAGAGCCCGTCGGAAGCCCGAGGATAAACGGTCTTTCCGGCGTCGGCTTGAAGTCGCGGATTTGTCTCACCACATAAGAGGCAACCCATTTGCTTACGAGATCGTAGTTCGATTGAATGATAACTCTCATCGCATTCTCCTGGTTTCGTTAGTTCTTCGTACGTTTGTTATGGTTTTCCGTGAAATGAATTTCATGTCTGATACAATTTAGGGTCGACCAAGGGTGCATGCGATCCCCTTCCAATCAACCCACTACCCAAAGAAAAGCAATCAGATCCTCTGTTCCCATCGTTCGATACATTCTCGTCACGAGGAAATTGACGCTATCAGCGCCTTGAATTGGTCTTTTGTCTGTTTGATTGCAGTCGCTTCAACCGTAAGTTTCTGCACGACAGAGTTAGTATCGCTGGTGCCGCGAACCGCTTCAAAGTCCTTCTTTTGATCCTCTTCGGTCTGGTCCAATCCATATCCAATGCGGGCAAAAGCCCCGAATTCCTTCTTTGAGTCCTCCAGGATCATCCCATGGAGGGAACTCGCGGATCCCTCCCAATCATCAGCTGCTCCCAGAAGTTGAGTCTTCGTTATTTCTGTTAGCTGAATACCATTTTCCTTCTGGTACGTCTCGAATACATACTGCCATTCGAACGCCCGATATCCCTCGAACATCTTCTGAAATTCCGCCAACAGTTCATCATACGATTTGACCGATCCATTTGTCACCCTTGATTCCAAATCGGCAAGCCGTTCACGTGGAGCCAACAATCCAGCCACATCGCTCCATTCCGATGACCGCTGCAATGTGGACTCTGGCTTCAGAGATTTGATGAGAGAGCTCCAATTTGAGTGCTGTGCGGCAGAATCCCGGACCTTTTCCATTACTTTCTGATTCAGGTACCGTTTGACCGCGAGTGAATAGCGTTTCACCCCTTTCTCGAGGGACTGTCTGCTGACCTGTGCCCCACCAACGCTCAAGGTCATTTTGTCCTTTGGTTCTCTGGCGCTCAACGCTAGCAACTCATCGCGTCCGCAACGCATTTTCTCGACCGTGTACGGGGAGAAGACATCAAATACGATGAGATCTCTTTTCTTGGGCGCTTTTCTGCCGTCGCGTTTGGGCCATTTCTCACCATCACGCACCGTTCCGACAGAAACAAGATTCATTGCGGGAACGATCTTTGATGCTCCGCCCTCCTCAAAGATGTAGGAGAACGGAAGATTTGGCACATCGAGATTTGAATAGTGCTTGCCGATCACAACACCGAATGCCCCGATGTGAGCCTCAAAGAGCAAATACGAGAAAGATCCTGTCTTTGAGCCGCGCTCAAGCACGCCTTGGTGCACCGGACCAAGCTTGTACATGTGATTGCTTTGGTTGGAACCACTTCCAGCGTTGTAGAATGAGAACAATCCAGCAATCAGCAAGGTTGACTTGTGATGTGTCACCGTGTAGGGCCCGGCAAAAAGCGATACCGCCTCTCCGTGAAATGCTTCGCAGTTTGCAAAGAAGAGTGAATTTTCCGCGGAATACTGTTTTCCCATTTTTGCATTCTGGCCCACGAACACTTTGTCGAGGATTGCTCCGCTTTCAACACGTGCCCCTTCGGCAAGAATGAACGACTTTGCCTGCACACCCTCTCCAATTTCCGTAGGATGCTCAATGCAGCTGTTCACCGTTCCGTTCTGAAGGAACTGCGCTCCATGAATAAACGCATGCGATCCGATGGCGACGTTGTGAATTGTGCCGCAGTGCACCAAACGTGCTCCATCACCGACTCGACCCCGTTCCGCCTTCGCCTCAGATGCTTTCACCTCGATGAGTCGCTCAACTTGTTTGGTGAATGCCGCATTATGCTTCAACATCGCTTGCACATATGCTGTCTGAGAGGTGAGATCATTGATGATCCTGACTCCCCTCCCCCCACCCTCGTTGACCGTTTCAAGCTCCACGCCATTGCCGAATGTCGCGTTCGAGTCAGCAGTTAGGGCTGCAACATCCTCAATCAAAACGTTCTTCTCGATGATGTAGTTGGAGAGGACTGAGCCGATATTGGCGACACGGACGCTGTCGCCAATGTCGCAATTCGCAATAGAAGCTCCGTAGACCCCGCTGTGGAGTTCCACGCCGTCGACAGTATGGCTGCCAGACACGTCACCAATGCGAACGCTCCCAAAGAAATATGCGTTTTGGATCCGAGCGAGATCAAGGTTGGGGACGATCATCACCTGCCGCCAGTCAGCGGCTGCACAACCCTGCAGAGTAAGCTGAGCTATCTGTTTTTCGTTCAATTGTAAGTAGGTCATTTCAATTCTGCTTAAAGTATGAATTATCAATTTAGTCACACGTATGCCCTGACGGGAAGTTACAGGAGCCGGGGCGGCATTCATTCGGAGAAGGAGGGCACTTCCTTTGCTGCAATTAAACTACCAAATCACTTGCACAAGTTCAAGAACAAAGCGTTGTGATGCCGAATCAGCGTTCAATCGTGTCGTGGAAGGGCCGGGGGAGTTGATCTCGCCCTCCTTGACACCCTCGGAGGAACATTGGTAGACCATTCTCTGGCTTCATGTGACGCCGACGTCGTACGCTCTGTCGCACCACCATTGAGCTGACTCAACCCAGCATGGTTCTCCACGGGATCTGACCATAGAGATGCCGATCTCAGCAAGTTCCGTTTGACTGCGGCAAATGCACCACGTATGAGTTGCAAAACTGCGAAGAAATTCACTGCTCTGCATGGATATCTCTCGCAATTTCAGGAAATCTCACGATTACTCACAATGAGCGTGATGCTGGAAGCAAACGACATTCTATGGCTCGCTGGAATTCACGCGCCGAGCAGCATTTCCCTGGAGCAAACAAAGGTTCAGGCAATGCAATGTGAGGATCTGATGCGATGAGGAGAAAAACAAAGGGAGGAGGAAGATCAGCGAAGAGACCCTGGCGGAGGATCTCAGACATCAAGCCGTTAGAATCTTGAAGCAAACCCCTTGGTAGCCACAACGTGTTTCACACGCGCGGTATCATTCGGAGGGAGAAGAATTATCACAGTACACACTGTGGCTACCCGTGGCGGGAAGGGAGGTCAATTCGCGTGCCCCTGGATCGTGATTCCTTCAAGCTGAGTCGCTGATGGCTTCGAGGACCCGCGTCGAGTGGAAGTGATGGCGTGCTGTACTGCTTTTGCCGTTAGCACCAAATGCGGCCCCGAATCCATGTTTGCCTGGTTTCTTGCTTCTCTACGCCAGATGCCTGAGATCGACCGTCTGTACATCTTCCGAAATTCTTCCATCGTCATACCAGTGGCGTTTCTGAACAGGCGCGCACCGACATCTTCACGGATGCCAAGATCGATGCAGATAACTTTGCAAAGTGAATCTGATTGGGCCAGTTGTTCTTTCATCCTTGCAATGCGTGATTCCCGAATGAATCGGCTCAAAGTCAATTTCTCCGAACGATAGAATGACTTCTTCAGCTTGTCCAACGGGCAATTCAGTTGATCAGCGACGTGCTGAGTCTTGTGAACGTGCCCAAGATTGGTTTCAACGAAGGATTTGATGAGTGTGATGTCCAGAGCCATGAGACATTCCTCCTGTGGTGGGGGTGGTAGGTGAGGTGGGATTTGGATAACGCGTCGATCCATGGTCACAATCTCCGGGAGCTCCACGAAAGCGAGACAGTGTGGTAACGCAATATTTCAGTGCATGAGAGAACGAGGTGTTTGACTACGGAGTGATGATAAACAACTGGGAGGACAAAGTCAAGTAAAATCTCGGAATGTTTCCGCTATTTTGCGGAATCACAGTCACTTTCAATTTGCAATTTGAACAGTTAAGGTTTTCTTGCCGTCGGAATTCCCAGCCTGCGCATCCTATAACGAAGTGTATCTTCCGTGATCCTGAGAAAGCGAGCAGCCTTGCTTTGATTGAATCCAGATTTCTCGAGAGTCCTCAGGAGGATTCCCTTCTCAATAATCTCCAAGGAGTTGTCCAAAGCGAAGTCTGTGCCTGCCTCTATACGGTCTAGTATGCGTGAAAGCTCGGCCTGTTCATTCACGATACCTGCGGGAAGTCTGAAGACATCCTTATCTCGTGAGAGGACAATGCTGCGTTCAACCATCCGCTTGAGCTCCTGGACATTCTCCTTCCATTCCTGACGAACCAGCACACCGATGGCGTTCGCATCGATCACCATGTCCTCCATCCCTAACTCACCTGTAATCTGCTTGACGAAATACTCAACGAGGTCCGGGATATCCGCTGGCCTATCCCGAAGCGGCTGGATTTTTACTACCCCCCAGTGCTTTGTCTCATCAAGAATGCAAGGAAGAACCGATCCCGTCTTCACATACTGCATGACAGGGAATTCCGACAATACGATGAATCGGATCTCACACCTCTTTTTCCGGCAAAAAGCAAGCAAGTCACAAACAGCCTTCTGAGCGGCAAGCCCCGCCTTGTCTATGTCTTCCAGGATCAGTGTTGTCCCCTCGACGAGCTTAAACGTGCCGTGATCAGGAGAGATGGGGTTGTGAAACTCCCCCTTCTCGATCGCGAGCTCAACCAGTTTTCGCAAATGCGTTGGATCCGTCGTAGCCACATTGAGCCGCACGCACGGTTTCCGGGAATCTCTACTCTCCCGATGAATCGCTTCAGCGAGATGGCCTTTCCCGACACCAATCTCACCCGCGATGACGATGTTCCGTCTTGAGCGAGAAAACCTTTGCACTTCTTCTCGATTACGGTTCGTTTCCTGACTGGTACCGATTATTTGCATGCCTCACCTTTCATCTGTTTCAACGATCGTCTGATCTTTTTAACTAACCATCGATTCCTTTATTTGAATTGCGCTGAATGAGAAACCGCCGCTCGAGCTCTCCCTGATTCATGAACTGTCGAACGACCCAGTTATCGAAGGCATCACGCCATCGGGTTATGCCCTCAGGCCCCTCGATCAATCGACGTTCATAGTAGCCTCCTTCTACTGATTTGATGAAATGAAGGCGCAGAGCAAAGAGGACACAGAGGAGCCACATGAATGACATCGATACGTAGCCGCCAATTGCCACAAAATTCATGTACCTGTCGTATGACTGAGTCTGTGCGTAACCGTAGTAGTGAAGAACTTCAAAGCAGGAGTAAGGTAAAAGACACCAAGCTATCTTTTCCATATAGGCTCCTTCTGGTGAGTCTACCAAGTACCTGCAGATGACAAGTATGACTAGCGCAAATAGGGTTATCAGACTCATCTTCACACAAGACCGCCAGAGTGGTCTATAAAACAACATATACGCATCATCACCGTGATTGTAGGGCAATACCTCTTGCACAAACGCTATTCTTTGTTCCTGTGATAAGTCCATCTCTTCCTTCCCAATTCCTGGAGATTGTAGATTTGCATGCGACGCGATTTGTTCGACGCTGGGATGCAGGTTGCCCTCCTGCCGCATTCGTTCGACACTAATGTGAACTGCCTTCAGGTTTTTCAACTGAGGCAAGGTGGTTAAATACATCGGATCCTTGAGGAATGAACCGAATAGCACCATCGTCACGCCTCCAACTAATATCAGTGTTGCACCATATTTTCGCCATGCGGTCCAATTCCGAAAAACATAGTTGAACACGACAAACACTACGACTATCTGTAAGAGAACGATGTAGGTGAGCAAATTGTATTCATAGAAATAGAACCGTGCCCACTCATTTTTTGGCACGAACACGAGTATAGCAAGTTGGAACAAAGGGGTGGCAATACCATTACCGCCAAAAAAAACCGCGCAATTCAAGAATACAAAACGTGTTCCAATAGACATCTCATACACGTACAAGAAGCACGAAGTCAACCCTAGCAACGCGCTTGATCCCAGAGATGCTATGTTCACCAGATGACCCCATTCTTCAGATGGATTAGAAAGGGCACCGGCGACGATGAGACCCATCAGCACAATCCATAAATAAAATATTGTGACGAATGTTTTCATTTCAATGACAAACCGCTCCTTCTACAAGCACGAAGATGCCGCCATAGTAATCTTTCTCCATGTACAAGTCAAGAGTTTTCTCGCCCCACCTCCGCAATATTACGGATTTCTCAGAAATGCCAATCGTTTCTTCATGAGGGGAGTTCACACGCCACGGGCTGGCAAGATACCAGTTTTCTTGAGACTGAGCGTGCTATCTATCCGGAGATTGCCTATTTTATTGGCACTCAACATCAAGATCCACTGTCACTTTCTCCTGAGAATATCCTATGACGATCCGCCAGACGATCAAGCAACCGAAGCACAATCACCATTCCGAGGAACATGACCTGGTTCGATCCATCAGGCTCGTTAATTTCAAGTCGGGAGAGGTGGCCACGATTATGCCCAATTTCGGAGCGACGGTACTTGAGGTCGTCCTCAGGTCGGGGAAGAACCTCCACTCCATCCTCGAAGCACCCGGGTCATCCAAGGATATCATCGAGAACAAGCACTTCCACGGCGCAAAGCTGATGCCGTTTCCGGGGAGGACTCCTCGAGGGAGATACCAGTTTGGCGGGAAAAACTATACTCTTAAGCCGAACACGAACGACAGAAGGTCCTCCATCCACGGCTTTGTGTGCAAGAAGCCATTTCGAATCGTTCGAACCACCGTCAGTAATCGCCGGGCTTCCGTGATCCTTGAATACATCCATCAAGGAGGCACAAAAGGCTATCCGTTCAAATTCTCTATGCGCCTCACCTACACACTCGGCAGCAGATCCTTCAGCTGCACAACCTTTGTGCGCAACCTCGACAAGTGCGCAATCCCCATGGGAGACGGATGGCATCCGTACTTCACAACAGCCGGAAGATCCAATCGACTACTCCTTTCTCTTCCCCCCCATTCCGTTGTCGAATTGACCGGACAAAAGGTACCTACCGGCAGACTTGTGAGGCCGAACCGGAAAATGAGCACGATTGCACTTCGCCGGAAGAAGTTAGACTCAGTGTTTGACCTTGGAGAGAAGAGGCGGCGGGTGACGACGAAGCTCATCAATCCGAAAAGTGGAGTTGAACTCCATCTCTGGCAAGAAGCAGGAGCAGGGAAATACAGGTATCTGGTCGTTTATCGGCCGCCATCAGGCACGTCAGTGGCAATTGAACCTTGGACGTGCGCGCCAAACGCAGCCAATAACAAACTGGGTTTGATTGTTTTGAAGCCGGGTGGAACGTTTAGGGCTTCATACGGAGTGAGACTCAAATCAAGACGCTGAAGCTGCGGCTCTATTTCGCTTTCGCCGCCTTCACATTCTGCACCATCCTGGCGGCACGATCTGTCAGGACTTCGTAGCGCTCTTCTTCGATCGCTTTTTTGTCAAGCAAATCGCTCCCTATACCCACCGCGCACGCTCCAGCTGTGATCCACTCTCCCACGTTGTCTATGGTGACTCCACCAGTGGGCATGAGACGGATATCGGGGAACGGCCCCCTCAGGTCCTTGAAATACTTCGGCCTTAGCGACGTTGCCGGAAACACCTTGATGATATCCGCTCCGGCCTTCCAACCCGCAAGAATCTCCGTTGGCGTATAACATCCGGGCATAACTGCGATGCCTCGTTTGACGCAAAGGGACACAACGCCGAGATTGAGCACCGGGCCAACAACGAAAGTCGCACCGGCCTCTATGACCTTCTCAGCGGTCTCCTGATCGACGACCGTTCCTGCACCAATGAGCACATCTGACGGCACGGCTGACGACAGCTGGCGAATCATGTCAACTGCCCCCGGGACGGTCATCGTGATCTCGATGCATTTGATACCCCCGCTTCGCACAGCTTCAATGACTTTCAAAAGTCGGTTTGTATCCTTCATGCGAATCACGGCGACCACGCCTGAATCCATGATGCGGGCAACTACTTCGTTCTTGTTCATTTTACTTGTTCACAAAGAAAGTGTAGTATGGTTCGTTTTGGGCCATCCGACGGAGCAGGAGCGCCAACTCACGTGCATGATAGTCGCCCCACATGGAGGACTCACCGCACGGTACTTTTCTCCCGGACGGAATGTGATCCCATCCATTGGGACGGTGATAGACAGAGTGCAGAATCAAGCCCTCGTGTTCAGGATTTGCTGAGAGATAAGGCTCCTGAAAAAGCTTCGATGCCACGGTCAGTCCGGCCTGCAGGTATGACTTGCCTCTATCGGCGTGTCCCGCTTTCGTCAGGCAGTTGCCAAGTCGCACGAGACCCTGAGCGGCAATCGCGGCTGCCGAACTGTCCACCGGCTCAAAATCATTAAACGGCTCTGCAGGACGCTCAAGGAAATTGCCCATCCTTGCCAATCCGGGAGCGGCGGTATCCCAATACGGAATTCCATCAGTGGGGGCGTCCTTGATGTAGAAGTCAGCCACTGCCTCAGCGACAACGTAAAAGGCGTTTCGGATTCTCTCACTTCCGCCGAATGGAGATAGCTCCTCCTCCGAACGAGTGTCGAGAAACTCTATCTCTTCCGCGTACCCCAGAAGAATCCAAGCAAGACCTCTCGTCCATGTCGAGAATGGTGAATAGCCCTGTTGTGTGCTTGGACAACGATATGATCCGTCATTGACATTGAAAATCGATTCATGCGCGACCCGGCCAGAAACATCATATGAATCCCGTCCTTGTCCGTAATAGACATTGTATCGCGCTGTTGTCTCTGCATGTTGGAGGAGCCTTTCCAGCAGATTGATTTTACGATCCTTCTCCCCCATCAGAACATGTCCAAGTTGATGGGCGACAGCGAGAACGCGCAATGAGCGGATGGTATCTGCGAAGAGTGAGTGCGGACCGTTGAACGAATAGATGAAGCCCCCATCTTCGCCAAGATCTGTCCAGCGAGCAGCTTGCACAGCCCCGCTCACTTTGATGGCAAGCTCATAGAAGTTTCGTTCCCATTGATCAAATGGGATCTTCTGTTCATGAACCAATCGCAGGAGGTTCCCGCACGTGCTGATCGTATTGAATCCGTGGTCATGTACGCCAACGTGGCTGATGTGACGCGGCATTTCCCGCAACGTTCCTTCACGTCCGATCACCAGGAATTCTTTGTCGCCGCTAACATCATACTGGAGAATTGCGGATCCGAACTGGAATCCTTGCGTCCATTCAGTCCATCCGCGAGAGGTGTAGGAACCCTCCACCGTAAACACGGGCGATCCTTTTTGGGGATCCCAGCGTCGTTGGAGATTCGAAATCTTCTCACTCGAAAGACTGAAGAGCCGATCGACGAGAGGAATAAGTTGAGAAGGCTGAAGCTGATAGTCGATCCGGAGCATAGGAATCAGAGTTGTTGGATGTGCAAGCCACCGTCGACATAGATAACATCGCCGGTGGAGAATGGAAATTCACCTGTGACCAGTGAGCCCACTGCATGGCCCACATCCTCAGCAGTTCCCCATCGTTTCATCGGAACCAATCCGTCGGCCAGGCGCATGTCGTACTTCTCTTTGACACCGCTCGTCATGTCCGTTGCCATAACGCCGGGTCTGAGATCGTAGACCTGCACACCGTGTTCAGCCAAACGAACAGCCCACAGATGATTTACCATGGAGAGACCGGCCTTCGATATGCAGTATTCTCCCCGATTGAGGGACACAGCGACAGCCGAGATCGATGAAACAAAGACAACTTTAAACCCGCTTCGAAGAAGAGGCCGCGGTTTCTTCTTCAGCCAGTAGTTCGCAACGCGCTGCGTCAGGAAGAACGGACCTTTGAGATTCGTGTCCATCACCTCATCATATGACTGTTCCGTCATCTCCGTTATGTCATGACGGACTTTTGGCGCAACCCCTGCGTTATTGACCAAGGCATCAATTCGCCCGAGTTCTTCCAGCGTGTTTGTCACGAGGTCTTCGCGTTGCTTCGAATCACCAATGTCCGCCTGAATCGCCACGAAATGCTGTGACTTGTCAGGACGGAGAGCACCGCAGAGGGCTACAGTCTCTTCGGCGGCTTTGCGGTTTTGGGAATAGTTGATGGCTACTGAGAAGCCGCGCGCTGCTAATTCAACGGCGATTCCACGTCCCAGTCCCCGGCTCGCGCCGGTCACAAGGACAACAGGAAGTGCTTTTTTCATCAGAAGTAGTGTAGTGTGGAATGAGTTGCCGGCTTGATTCAGGCCCCGGCGACGACGACGAATCGCCAAGTCAAAGTACAAAACCAATCTCCGAAAGACAAGTGAGCGTGCGGGTGGAAATGCGCGGCAAGTCGGTGGATTTTCAGAGTCATTTTGCTTACCATCAGACCATACTTTCGCACCGTCCCCTCCCACATTTTTGCGGTAAAGGATACCTACGATGAACGGATACGACCGCCGTCAATTCTTGAAATCAACACTCCTTGGCACTTCTGGCGCGCTCCTTTCTCTGCCCGCATTGGCTCACGGTGAGTCCCCAAGCATTGATCCGACGAAAAACGAGAAGAAGTTTATCACAAGAAAGCTCGGGAAGACGGGGATTGAAGTCCCCATTGTCAGCTTTGGTGTCATGCGTGCAGACAATCCGGCTCTGGTCAAGGCGGCACTCGATGCTGGAATCGTCATGTTTGACACAGCCCACGGCTACCAGCGCGGCAAGAACGAAGAGATGCTGGGAGAAGTGTTGAAGGATCGACCGCGCGATTCGTTCGTGCTCGCTACCAAAGTCCCGCCGGAGGAGATGGATAATCGGACAGGAGAGGTGAAAGCAGGCTCAACCGCCAGGGCATTTCTCGACAAATTGGATATCAGTCTCAAGAGATTGAAACTCGACTATGTCGACATCCTGTACGTCCATGGCATATCTTCAAAAGACGGAGCGCTGTTTCCCGCTCTCCTCGATGCAGTTCAGTCGGCGAAGAAGTCTGGCAAGACCAGGCACGTAGGTTTGTCGACGCACAAGAACGAGCCCGAGGTGATCCAGGCGGCTATCGAGAGCGGGGTTTATGAAGTCGTGTTGAGCGCGATCAACTTCAAGCAGGACTATTATCCAAGACTCAAAGAAACCATCGCAAACGCAGCAAGGGCGGGAATCGGCATTGTTGCTATGAAAACGATGGCCGGAGGATTTCACGACAAAGAGCGGAAGCAGCCGATCAACTGCAAGGCAGCGCTCAAGTTCGTGCTTCAAGACGAAAACGTCACTACAGCAATTCCGGGGAACACCAACTTCGATCACTTGAACATCAACATGAGCGTCAACACGGATCTAAAGTTGACCGACGACGAAAAAGGGGATCTCCTGCTTGGACAAACTCAGGGCAGCTTGTACTGCCAGGGATGCGAGCATTGCGTTCCCAACTGCCCGAAAGGCCTGCCAATTCCGGAAATCATGCGGGCCTACATGTACACATACGGATATCGTGAACCGGAGATGGCACACTCGCTTCTTTCGAGTCTCGATCTCCCGGAGCATCCATGTTCGGACTGTTCCCAGTGCGGCGCCAACTGTGTCAACGGTTTCGACATTTCTGATAGAATCAAGGACGTATCCAGGCTGACGAGAGTCCCAGTCGAATTCCTCTCCTGAGGCAGAGTGATGGTAAAACTTCTTGTACCGTTGCTTGTTGCAGTGATGATGGTCTTCGTTCGACCTCAAAGCGCTTCCGCTCAGGAATTGGTATTCCCTCGGCTTGAGGGTTGGAAACTGTCGCAAGAAGAAACAGCCTATAACCCCAACAACCTTTTCGACGTCATCGACGGAGCAGCTGACCTCTACCTGGAATACGATTTCGTCGATCTCCACATTGGCCGGTATTCAAGAGACACCCTTGAAATCAAGGTTGAGCTGTATAAGCACGGATCCGCCGTGGATGCATTTGGCATTTTCTCACAGGAGCGGTTCGCAGACTATCACTTCATTGATCTCGGAGTTCAGGGCTATTTAGAAAAAGGGGCACTGAACTTTCTTTCGGGTGTATTCTACGTCAAGATCTCGACCATTCAGGAAGGCGCTGCAGCTCAACAGGCGATGTTGCTCGTTGCAAAAGCCGTGCACAAACGACTTCAGCAAAGCGAGGAGTGGCCGGCCGTGCTTGCGGCTTTTCCCGCAGAAAAGAAAAAACCATATTCAGAACAATACGTTGCGAAGAATTTCCTCGGCTACAGTCCTCTGAACCGTGCGTTTGTCGGAAGCTACGATGATGGCTCATCATTCAGGGCGTTCGCCATCAGATCCGAGGGTCCCGAGGAAGCGAAGCACATCCTCAAGAGCTTCATCGAAGCCTTGCCAAAAAGCGCAATCAAGAGAGTGAAAAGCTGGAAACAAGAAATAGAGGACCCGAACAACGGGTCGATACAGATCGTTCTGAAGGGCAATTACATATTCGGAGTGGTTAGCACAGAGGCTGGAAGAAACCGCGACACTTTCCTCATAGAGTTCGGCAAGAAGCTCTCATCGCTCAAATAGCTGCAATTCCTCTTTCCTCAGTCCTCCGAACAGCCGGCGGACAGGGATATCGGGCTAGACTGTCAGATCAGCGAGATCGATCCATTTGCGTTCCGCCCAACTCTTGAGCGCAAGATCCGCGAGTTGGATCCCCTTGGCACCTTCGACGAAAGTCCATGGGAAGGGCTCGTTCTCGACAACATGCTTGAGGAAGAATTCCCACTCGATTCGGAATGCGTTGTCGAATTTCTGACCCGCCTGAACTTCCTGCCATCCCTCGAAGTAGTTTGCCGGATTGTCCGCATCGGGATCCCAAACGCACGTGGGCGTGGCGCCTGTATTCTGGTAGAAACATTTCTGCAGACCGGCGACCGCCGTCCCATTGGTGCCATCGACCTGGAGGGTCAGCAAATCATCCCGGCGAACCCGAACTGCCCACGAAGAGTTGAAATGGCATACAATGCCTTCATCGCAAAGAAATGTCGCATACGCAGCGTCCTCCGCTGTACACCGGTATTCCTTTCCCGCTTCGTCGATCCTGGTTTCGACGTGCGTCGCGCCAAGACACGAAACAGATCTCACTTTGCCAAAAATATTATCCACAACATAGCGCCAGTGGCAAAGCATGTCAGCGATGATTCCGCCACCGTCCTCTTTTCGATAATTCCACGAAGGCCGTTGACAGGGCTGGGACTTTCCATCAAAAACCCAGTAGCCGAATTCCCCGCGGACGGACAATACCTTTCCGAGCGCCCCTGAGTCAATCAAATGCTTGAGTTTTAGAATGCCGGGCAGCCAGAGCTTGTCCTGCACGACCCCATTCTTGATTCCTGCCGCCTTGATCGCTCGGCACAGGGTGAGCGCTTCCTCAAGATTTGACGCGACCGGCTTCTCGCTGTAAATTGCCTTCCCGGCAGCCACAGCCTTGAGCACAGATTTCGCCCGGTTGTTCGTCGTCTGTGCATCAAAATAGATCTCATTGTACGGATCGGCAAGGCAAGCATTGAGATCAGTGGTATAGCGTTGAAGCCCGTAGGTCTGTGCAAGCGCCTTCAACTTTTCTTCGTTGCGGCCGACGAGGATCGGATCCGGCAGAATCACCATACCGGATTTCGTTTTCACGCCCCCCTGTTGACGAATCGCGAAGATGGAGCGCTCAAGATGTTGGCGAGTCCCCATCCGCCCTGTCACACCATTCATGATGATGCCAATGTTCCGGACCTTTTGATTTTCCATTTCGATTATAGCTCTTTCGGTTTCTCTGTGATTTGAAGGCTGGCACCTTGTGGCAACGGCGGGACATCAATTCCTGCCTTCGGCAATGTTCCGGCAAGTTCCTGGCGCCAGTGAGCGACCTCCCCCGTGGGACTGTAGCAATAAATCATGTGCATCGGCGTATCGCCGGTATTGGTTAGCTGATGAAATATTCCACTTGGAATGTACGCCGCCTGTCCGGCGGATATTGTTCGTCGCTCTTCACCAAGACACATTTCCCCAATTCCGTCGACGATGAAGTAGATCTCCTCCTGTTCCTGGTTATGCCAGGGCACTTGTCCACCTCGCGGTTCCAGAGTCACGTACCCCATGGCAAAGTTCTTCGCCTGGATGGGCGAAGCGCCTCCGATGAGATTCTGTGTTCGGCGCCGTGCAGGGTATACGCGACCTTCAATGCTCTTTAGGTCTGCGATGATCATCAAGTTCTTGACCTCTTTCTTCGGCACGGATTTTCCCGCGCTGACGAAGGTTCATTCGAGGAATCAGTGAGGTGAGGGATAGTCTAACGGAACGTTAAGAATTATGGAGAAACTACAGCAGATTGTGATAAAAGGCAACTGAGAGAAGACAAACCTCGCGGAAGCCTGGATTTCCGCATAAGAAATCGTGTTTTATACGTGAAATTCCCACTCTCCGTCTCTATTCTCGTTACAACTTCCGTCCTTCGAGCGCAACAAGCTTTCTCACCCAGTCCATCATTTCCCCGAATTGCTCCGGGAGCAGCGATTGTGCACCGTCAGAGAATGCCTCTTCAGGATTTGGGTGGACCTCCACGATCAATCCATCTGCACCGACGGCGACGGCAGCCTTCGCAATTGGAGTCACGAGACTTCGGACACCCGTTCCGTGGCTGGGATCGACGATAACTGGCAGGTGACTCATCTCCTTCAACGCAGGGACCGCCGACAGGTCGCATGTATTGCGAGTGTAGTCTTCAAACGTTCGGATTCCTCGCTCACACAGCATCACTTCGTAGTTTCCCTGGGAGAGAATGTACTCTGCTGACATCAAGAGCTCTTTCAACGTGCTCGACATGCCTCGCTTCAGCATCACTGGTCGGCGTGATTTGCCCACCTCTTTTAGCAATGCAAAGTTCTGCATATTGCGGGCTCCGATCTGCAGAATATCGGCATAGTCAGCTACCATCGAAACATCGCCCGGAGCGATAACCTCCGTGATGACTTTCAGTCCTGTTTTGTCACGCGCCTCAGCAAGCAGTTTCAGGCCTTCCTCTTCCAGCCCCTGAAAACTATAGGGGGATGTCCTTGGCTTGAATGCCCCCCCACGCAGAATCTTGGCGCCCGCCGCTTTCACCAGTTCTGCCGAAAGAATGATTTGTTCCCTCGATTCTACTGAGCATGGACCGGCCATGACCACAAAATGGTTGTTTCCAACGATCATTGGCTCGCTTCCCGAGGCGCCCGGAAATGAGATCTGCGTTCGCGCATCCTTCCATTCCTTTCCGGCAAGCTTGAACGGCTTGAGGATCGGAAACACACTCTCGACACCATCCAACGAATCGAGCGCCTGCAGCCGTGATTTTCCCCTTTCATCTCCAACACACGCGATGACCGTGCGCTGCTCTCCGAAAATCGGATGTACTTGATATCCAAGGTCTCGCACTCTTTCAAAGACATGATCGACCTGTTGCTGGTTTGCGCCTGCTTTCATTACGATGATCATTCAAACTCCACGCTGCACTCTATGAGAACTGACCCCAGACCTCCCGGAGGTTGCCGTCTGTTGCCCATGAATTCCTTCTGTTACTTTTTTGGGGCATTTTCTGGGCGAAGCGCGCGAACCTTCGCACCTGCTTGCCACATTTCAGAGTTTTTCCATTCATCCAGTTCCACCTGAAGCTTCTCCCGATAATCTGGAGCACCGCACGTGTCAAGAACCCGCCGGGTCTCGACACCCTGGAGTACGTCACGATAGAGCAGTTCGAACAATGGCTTGGTCGCTGCCTCAAATCGTTTCGACCAGTCGAGCGCACCGCGTTGAGCCGTGGTACTGCAGGCACCGAACATCCAGTCCATGCCGTGATTGCCAATGAGCGGATAGAGGCTTTGCGTCGCCTCTTCCACCGTTTCATTGAACGCTTCGCTCGGTGAGTGTCCCATCGCTCTGAGTGTATCATATTGCGCTTTCATCAGGCCTGCGATAGCTCCCATCAGAACTCCACGCTCGCCAGCCAAGTCGCTGTACACTTCCTTCTCAAATGTTGTCGGGAACAGGTATCCGGAACCGATAGCGATTCCAAGTGCCAGTACGCGTTCCTTCGCCCGTCCCGTAGCATCCTGATGTACCGCATAGCTCGCATTGATGCCGCTCCCTGCGAGGAAGTTGGTCCGCACCGTTCTTCCCGAACCCTTTGGGGCGACGAGGATCACATCAACATCCAACGGTGGAACGACCCCGGTTTGTTCCTTGAAGACGATGGAAAATCCGTGGGAGAAGAACAGAGCCTGCCCTTTCTTCAAATTCCTTTTGATGATGGGCCACTGTTCCTTCTGGCCGGCGTCTGAGAGAAGATACTGTACCACCGTTGCCTTCCTGACCGCCTCTTCAACGTCTGAGAAGAGGTTCTTTCCTTCAACCCATCCGTCGCGGACTGCATCATTCCATCCCCTTCCCCCCTTGCGCTGACCGACGATGACGGCAATGCCGTTGTCTCGCATGTTCAGGGACTGACCATGCCCCTGAGGACCATACCCGATTACCGCGACGACTTCAGTTCGCAATTTCTCTCTGGCCATCGAAAGTGAAAATTCCTCGCGAGTAGTGATTTCTTCCGTAACACCGCCAAAATTGATGGAAGCCATATGATCTATTTCTCCTTGTTATACTTAATGTACACAATCGTGGTTTCTAATTCATTGAGGGGGAGCTGACAGTTTCCGAATCATCGACGCCTACACCTTTGCCGAAAGTCTGTCAATGATCGCATCTGTCATCTCAAGTGTTGTCAACTTCCCGGCGAGGTCGGCAGTCCTGCATCCATCTGTGACAGCCCGATCCGTTGCTGTTTCGATTGCCAGCGCTTCTTGCTCAAGTCCAAGGCTGTACCGCAACAACATCGCGGCGCTCAGAATAGAACCGACAGGGTTGGCGATCCCTCTTCCGGCGATGTCGGGGGCGGACCCATGAATCGGCTCATAGAGGCCGGGACCCTTTTCGCCAAGCGATGCCGAGGGGAGCATACCCATCGATCCAGCAAGGACAGATGCTTCGTCTGTGAGGATGTCCCCGAAAGTGTTTTCCGTGACAATAACGTCGAACATGGCCGGGGAGGTAATGAGCCGCATCGCAGCCGTATCGACCAGCATATGTTCAATGGCGACCCCGGGATTCCGCACAGCGATTTCCGATGCAATCTGGCGCCAAAGGCGCGAGGTTTCCAGGACATTTGCTTTGTCGACCGAACTCACCTTCTTTCTCCGTGACTTCGCAAGCCGAAAAGCCAGTTCGACAATGCGAACAATCTCGTAGTCATGATACACCATAGAGTCAACCGCGCGCTCCCCCGATTGATCCCTGGTGCGACCTTTCGGTTCTCCAAAATAGAGTCCCCCGGTAAGTTCTCGGACCACGATCATATCGACTCCTGCGAGTCGGTCCGGCTTGACCGGTGACGAATCGAGGAGAGCTGGATGCGAGCGAACGGGTCGCAAGTTCGCATACAATCCCAGTCCCTTCCGAATTGCCAGCAGTCCTTGTTCAGGGCGTACGGGAGCGTTCGGATTGTCCCACTTGGGTCCTCCGACTGCTCCGAGGAGCACTGCATCTGATGCCAGGCATGCCTGCAACGTCTCCTCTGTAAGCGCGGCGCCGTGTTTTTCGATCGAGCAACCTCCTATCGGATGCTCGGTGAAAGTGAATTGGTGCCCGCCCCTTTTCGCAATACTCTGCAGCACGCGCACCGCGGATGAGGTTACTTCGGGTCCGATTCCGTCTCCGGGAAGTACTACAAGATTCGCTTTCACAATTCTCCCTTAGATTTCTAGTTCGAGCCTATGCCAGAAGCAGTCCATATTCAACACTGTCAGCGAGCGCCTGCCAGCTGGCTTCAATGATATTTGCGCTCGCTCCGACCGTACTCCAACGCTTGACGCCGTTTTGTGTATCGATAAGAACCCGCGTCACCGCAGCGGTCCCATTTTCGCCGTCAAGAATCCTGACCTTGTAATCCGCAAGGTGAAAATCATTCAGCGATGGATACACGGGGGACAGTGCCTTGCGAATAGCAGCATCGAGAGCGTTCACGGGACCGCTCCCATCCGCCACGGTGTGAAGAATCTCCTTCCCCACTCTGACCTTGATGGAGGCCTCTGCAAACAATCCTCGTCCCTGGCGATGCTCCACATTCACCGCGAAATCGATCAATTCAAACGGCGCCCTATATTCCGGTTGCTGCCGTTTCAAAAGCATCGCCACCGATGCTTCCGCAGCTTCAAAGGAGAATCCTTTTGCCTCAAGAGTCTTGATCGTATTCAGGACTTCCGACACTCCTGATCCCGCGGGTGCGTCAAGACCATACTCTTCGGCCTTGCTTAAAAGATTGCCACGTCCGGAGAGTTCGGAGACGACCACTCGAAGGTGGTTTCCCACGAGAGCCGGATCGATGTGCTGGTACGATTTCTCATTTCGCCTGATGGCTGCAACGTGAATTCCCCCTTTGTGCGCGAAAGCCGACTTCCCCACATATGCCAAATGTTCGTCCGGGGACAGGTTGGCGACTTCAGCGACGAAATGAGAGAGTTCCGTCAACTTCTGCAGATTCCCCTCGGGGAGACAGTGCATACCAAGTTTCAATTCGAGGTTGGCGACGATAGACACCAGGTTCGCATTTCCACATCGTTCACCGTACCCGTTTATCGTTCCCTGAACCTGGGCACATCCTTCCGTAATCGCTGCGAGCGAATTCGCCACGGCGCACTCCGCATCGTTGTGCGTGTGAATTCCGAGTGGGGTCGACGTCTTGCTCTTCACCAAACGAACAACAGACGCGATATCCCATGGCATGGTCCCGCCGTTCGTGTCGCACAGAACTACTGTTTCCGCACCGCCCGCAGACGCCGCCTGAACGGTGGCAAGCGCGTAGTCCGCATCCAGACTGTACCCATCAAAGAAATGCTCTGCGTCATAGATGACCCTTCGCCCCGAAGAGACCAAGAATGCCACGCTTTCCTGGATGATCCGAAGATTCTCTTCTGGAGTTGTCTGGAGCACATCGGATACGTGCATCAACGAAGTTTTTCCGACGACCGTGCAGACGCTGGTTTCTGCGTCAAGCAGAGCACGGATGTTCGAGTCGGTCGACGGTTCTCCCCCAACTCTGCAAGTTGATCCAAAAGCTGTAATGACGGAATGGCGAAGGGGAATTTGGCGTACCCGGCGGAAGAATTCCGCATCCTTTGGATTCGATCCCGGCCATCCTCCCTCAAAGAAGTCTACTCCAATTTCGTCGAGCTTGCGGGCAATCGCAAGCTTGTCGTCACAGGAGAGAGAGATACCTTCACGCTGTGTCCCGTCTCGAAGTGTAGTGTCATAGATTTCGATTTTCATTGTCCACCCGTCCTATTGCCTCGACTCATACGCTGTGATTTGTTTTTCAAATCGCAGCAGGTACCCCAACTCATCCGTGCCCTCCAGAAGGCAGGTCTTGGAGAAACTGTCGATGGGAAATTCTCTCACACCACCTCCTGGCAGAAGAATAGATTGTGTCTTGAGGTCGATTGTAAATTCGGCCGTGGGATGAGCTGCAAGGAGATCACACAATTCCCGGTGAACGTCCTTCCCCACCACCACCGGAAGAACCCCGTTCTTCAGGGCATTGTTCTTGAAAATATCAGCGAACGAAGTGCTTATGACGGCCCGAATACCCTGGCCTTTGAGCGCCCATGGAGCGTGTTCCCGAGATGACCCGCAGCCGAAGTTGTTTCCGGCGAGCAGAATCGCGGCGCCTTGGTATTCCGGGAGATTCAGTACGAAGTCCTTCTTTGGAGATCCATCCGCATGGTACCTCCAGTCGGAAAACAGGTTCGCACCGAGTCCAGATTTGTCGGTGACCTTGAGGAAGCGCGCCGGGATAATCTGGTCGGTGTCTATGTCATCGGCGAGCAAAGGTGCCACCCGTGATGAAAAGGAGGGAAAATGGTTCATCGTCATTACCGATTAGTGAGAGATCATCGTTCGCACATCAGTTATCGCTCCGGCAACGGCAGCAGCAGCGGCTGTCAGCGGAGAAGCCAGAAACGTTCGTCCGCCTTTTCCCTGGCGTCCTTCGAAATTCCGATTACTCGTTGAGACGGCATATTGGCCGGGTTCAAGCTGGTCTCCGTTCATAGCAATGCACATCGAGCATCCTGATTCGCGCCATTCGGCTCCTGCCTGTTTGAAAACCTTGTCAATACCTTCGGATTCAGCCTGGAGCTTGACTGCCTGAGATCCCGGTACTACGAGCGCCCGGACATTCGGTGCAACGCGCCTTCCCTTCATAATAGCTGCAGCCTGTCTCAGGTCCGATATTCGCGAATTGGTGCAACTGCCAATGAAGACAACGTCAACAACCTTCCCGAGGAGAGGCTGGCCGGGTTCAAGCCCCATGTACTTCAGCGATTTTTCCAGCGCCGCCCGTTCAGATGCATCTGCGACATCTGACGGATCCGGGATTGACTCCGTCACTGACATACCCATCCCCGGATTTGTTCCGTACGTAATCATCGGACCCAGTGTGCCCGCGTCGATCGTGAGGCTCTTATCATAGCGCGCCCCTTCATCTGTCGGCAACTGACGCCATTGCGACAATCGCTTATCCCATTCTTGACCCTTTGGCGCGAATTCTCTCTCAGACAGATATTGAAATGTGATTTCGTCCGGTGCGATCATGCCCGCTCTTGCCCCGCCTTCGATCGACATGTTGCAGATGGTCATCCGCTCCTCCATCGTGAGCGCCCGAATCGCGCTTCCTGTGTATTCAAAGACGTGACCAGTCCCGCCTCCGATACCGATTCTTGCAAGGAGAGCGAGAATGACATCTTTTGCTGTCACTCCATCAACCAGTTTACCTTCGACTCTGACTTCATAGGTGTTTGGCTTTCGCTGAAGCAGGCATTGGGAAGCGAGGACGTGTTCGACCTCACTCGTGCCGATACCGAAGGCCAGCGCCCCAAAGGCACCGTGCGTTGCCGTATGGCTGTCACCACAGACGATCGTCATTCCCGGCTGGGTCAACCCAAGTTCCGGACTGATGACATGAACAATTCCGCGCTGCGGACTCTTCATCCCGCAAAGCCGGATTCCGAACTCCCTGCAGTTCACCTCCATTTGCTCGATCTGCTTCCCAGCAACGAGATCGACCATGGGTAACGACGGATCAGATGTCGGCACGCTGTGATCTATGGTCGCAAATGACTTGTCCTGACGTCGCACCTTCAGTTTGCGCTCCCGGAGTCCGGAAAATGCTTGAGGTGACGTCACTTCATGCAGGAGGTGCAGGTCGATGTACAACACGGCTGGAGATCCAGATTCCTGTGCAACGACGTGTGAATTCCAGACTTTATCGAACAATGTGAGCGGCGTAGTCTTTGTCATTTGTCTTCTTTGCGATATTCAATCGATGAATTCAGTCGCCTGCTTTTACACGGCGACCGCTTTCTCCTTTGCTCCGTTTTGCTGCACATCACGACGTTTCTTCGCGCTCATTGCACGATTCAGAGCCTCGAGATAGGCCTTCGCACTTCCGGTGATGACGTCGGTGCTCACCGCGCGACCATTGAACATCACCCCATCGAAATCAACACGAACAAAGACCTCGCCGATGGCATCGTGTCCAAATGTGACAGATTTGATCGAATACTCCGTTAGTTTCCCGATTTCTCCGGTAATTCGTTCGATCGCTTTGTAGGCGGCGTCGACAGGGCCATCCCCTGTTGCGGAGTCAACGAAGCGTTCATCGCGTAGTCGCAACTCAATGGTCGCCGTGGGTCGCAGGTTCGTGCCGCTGAAGATCTGCAGGTTCTCAAGGTGGTAGAATTCATCAGCGGAACTCTCACGGTCTTCAACAATCGCTATCAAATCTTCATCGAAGATGTCCTTCTTCTGATCAGCAATCGTGCAAAAAGTCTGATAGGCTTGTTCCAGTTCCTGATCGGAGAGTTCATATCCGAGTTCTGCGTATCGCTGCTTCAAAGCGTGGCGACCCGAGTGCTTTCCAAGTACGAGCGTACTGTGCTTGATGCCGACGGACTGCGGAGTCATAATCTCATAGGTGATCCGACTCTTTAACATTCCATCCTGATGAATTCCAGCTTCATGCGCGAAAGCGTTCGCGCCGACGATCGCCTTATTTCGCTGCACCATCATGCCGGTCAACGTCGTAAGGAGTTTGCTGGATTTGTAGATCTCTTCGGTGTTGACATTGGTATCAAGCCCAAGCGTTTCTTTGCGGGTCCTGATCGCCATGACGATCTCTTCCAGAGCTGCATTGCCTGCACGCTCTCCGATGCCATTGATCGTGCATTCAATCTGCCTGGCTCCGTTGCGAATCGCGGCCAGGGAGTTTGCCACGGCCAGTCCGAAATCGTTGTGACAGTGAGAACTGAAGACAATGTTCTTCGCATGAGGAACGCGTTCTCGCACGATCCGGAACATGGCGCCATATTCTTCCGGAATCGCATAGCCGACGGTATCAGGCAGGTTGATGATGGTCGCACCCGCTGCAATCGCCGCACCAACGATCTCACAGAGATATTCTATATTGCTGCGCGAAGCGTCTTCGCAGGAGAACTCCACCTCATTGCAGAGCGATTTGGCATGTTGAATCGCCCCGACAGCGTCATCCAAGGCTTGCTGGCGGGTCTTCTTGAGCTTATGAGCCAGATGGATGTCTGACGTCGCAATGAACGTGTGGATACGGGGCTTCTTCGCATATTGAATCGCCTCCCAAGCCCGGTCGATGTCTCGTTTCACCGTCCGGCAGAGGGCGGCAACCGTGCAGTACTCGAGGGTTCGGGCGATCAAATGGACGGCCTCAAAGTCACCGACAGAGGCAATCGGAAATCCCGCCTCGATCACATCTACCCGGAGCAACTCAAGTTGACGAGCCATGCGCACTTTTTCTTCCAGGTTCAGGCTGCAACCCGGTGATTGCTCGCCATCGCGCAATGTCGTATCAAATACAGCGATCCGCTCTTCCATAGCCTTTGTCATTCCTTTAATGATGAGTTAGAGAGAACAATTCCGATTTCAAGATCGTACTCCGACAGCCGACCCGACCACCACACCTGGTGGAGATAATGAAAGGTTTTGAAGTTTTGGGACGACTTTCCAAAACATAGGCTGATATTCTGTCCAATTCAGCAAGATCTTCTGAGCGCGCTCGCTCGAGGTGCTTTCGACATACTGATAGATGATTGATTGGAGCACGCGGACGTCTTCGCCGTCAACGAGACGATCGTACTGAACAAGCTCTGTATTGCACCGCCTGGAAAAATCGCCAAGGAAGTCCAGAACATATGCCCTTCCACCTGTCATCCCTGCTCCAAAGTTTCTGCCGACGGTGCCGAGAACAACCACAGTTCCATTCGTCATGTACTCGCAGCCATGATCACCAACTCCCTCGACGACCGCCAGAGCCCCGCTGTTGCGAACGGCGAACCGCTCTCCCGCCCGACCGCAAGCATAGAGTGTTCCCCCCGTCGCACCATAGAGCACCGTGTTTCCCACAACAACATCGTAGGTAGAATCGGCTCGTTGACGCAGAGGCATGACGACAATCTCACCACCACTCATCCCCTTGCCGACATAATCGTTGGCTTCACCTGTAAGAATAAGCCTTACCCCACGAACGAGGAACGCACCAAAGCTCTGCCCGGCGCTGCCCGCAAACCGCAACTCAATCGTGTTGGGAGGCAGACCGAGATCACCATAGAGATATGCGATTTCGCCCGAGAGTTTCGTTCCAATGGAGCGATGGATATTGCGAATTCGATAACTTCGCACGAGCGGTGTTTTGTCCCGAAGCGCGTCTTTCACATCCTGGAGAATGGTGTCATCTAATGGCTTGTCAGGTTTGTCATTTCGATACCAGACTCGAAGACGCTGGTCTCTCTCATAATCGCGCCGAGCGAGCACGCGGCTCAGATCGACGGTATTCGCCTTGGAGTGATCCGTAATCGCCCGCTGCTTCAAGAGATCGGTCCGCCCTACGATTTCATTCAAAGAACGGAATCCCAACTCAGCAAGAATCGCTCTCACGTCCTCGGCGACGGCATCCAGATAACGAATCAACATTTCAGGCTTTCCCCCGAATCGGGCTCGCAGTTTTTCATCCTGTGTCGCGATGCCAACGGGGCATGTATTGAGATGACATTGGCGAACGTAGCGACAGCCGAGCGCAATCAGAGCAGCAGTTCCAAAATTGAATTCTTCCGCGCCAAGCATGGCAGCGATGACAATGTCCCGACCCGTCTTCAATCCTCCATCAACCCGAATGGTCACCCTTTCCCTCAACCCGTTCATCACGAGCACTTGCTGCGCCTCTGCCAGTCCCAGCTCCCACGGACCACCGACGTTCTTGATCGAACTCAGAGGTGAAGCTCCGGTCCCTCCCTCATGTCCACTGATCAGAATGACATCAGCGTATGCCTTCGCGACTCCGGCGGCGATCGTGCCCACTCCCGCCTCCGACACGAGCTTGACACAGACTCGTGCCCGGGGATTTGCCTGCTTCAAATCGTAGATGAGTTGGGCCAGATCTTCAATGCTGTAGATATCGTGATGCGGCGGAGGTGAAATCAATGCTATGCCGGGAACCGCTTTCCGCAATCGGGCGATCAACGGGGAAACCTTATTGGCCGGAATTTGTCCGCCTTCACCAGGTTTTGAGCCCTGCGCCATCTTTATTTCGAGTTCCTTGGCACTCGCCAGATACTCAGCCGTCACGCCAAATCGCGCGGAGGCGACTTGCTTGATGGCGCTGTTCGACGAATCACCATTGGGCTGGACACGAAAACGTTTGGGATCTTCACCCCCTTCACCGCTATTGCTCTTGCCTCCAATCCGATTCATTGCAATGGCAATCGTTTCGTGAGCTTCGGGCGACAGAGAGCCGAGCGACATTGCTGCAGTTGTGAATCGCTTCCGGATTTCCTCAATCGGTTCCACGTCCGCCATGGGAATCGCAGAATTCATTTTCTTAAACTCAATCAAGTCCTTGATTCCGATTGGACTCGTATCTCCCAGGGCTTTCTTGAGATGATCGAATTCCTCCTGAGCTCCTTTTGCTGAGAGGTTCTGCATCGCTCGTAGGGCTTCAGGAGACCAAGCATGACGCTCACCATGCTTGCGAAAACGATACTGACCGTCGTCGCGAAGTTCCGGCTTCTCCGACTGAAAGGCACGAGTATGACGTTCGAGGGCTTCCCGCGCAATTTCACGCAACCGCAGGCCTCCGATGCGCGTCGGAGTCCCAGTGAAATACTTCTCAACGACTTCCTCTGCGATGCCGATCGCCTCAAAAATCTGCGCACCGCGGTATGAGCCGAGCAACGAGATGCCCATTTTCGACATGACCTTGAGAAGCCCTTCATCGATGGCCGTGCAGAAGTTCGCGCAGGCCTGGTCAAAGGAAAGATCGGAACCTGTTTCATGAGCAACCAGTGAGCGAATGCTTTCAAATGCGAGATATGGGTTCACCGCATTCGCCCCGTATCCAAGAAGCGTCGCAAAATGATGCACGTCGCGTGGTTCGCCAGTTTCTGCTACGACACTGAGCTTGAGACGTTTGTTGCGTCGCAACAGATGATTGTGCACTGCTCCAACGGCCAGAAGAATTGGCATTGGCGCATGTGCAGCATCCACGCCGCGATCGCTCAAGATGATGAGAAACTTACCCTCATCAGCCGATCTTTCAGCCGCTGAGCACAAGTCATCCAGTGCGCGGTGCATCCCATCTTCTCCCTCAGAAGAGCGGAACAGCACACTCAGAGTCGCACTTTGATACCCTGGATCTTCGAGAGAGCGCAATCGCTCCAACTCGGCATTGAAGAGCATCGGGCTCTCGAGTTCCACTTGCCGGGAGTGTTCCTCAGTTTCTCCGAACCAGTTGCGCCGAGGGCCAAGTTTCGTCGTTAAGGACATCATCAGGCGTTCACGGATCGGATCAATCGGCGGATTCGTCACCTGAGCAAATTGCTGTCTGAAATATGACGGGAGAAGTTTCGGGATCTTCGAGAGAATTGCCAGCGGCGCGTCGTCTCCCATCGAAGCAATAGGTTCCTTTGCTCCGTGCATCATCGGCTTAACAATAGTCGCGAGTTCCTCTGTGCTGTAACCGTAGCAAAGCTGAACTCGGACCAAAGTATCCCGGTCCAAGGGGCTTCGATCATTTTGAACGTTTCCGCTCAATGAAGGAAGCTTTGTGATGTTTCGGACCCACTGAGAATAAGGCTTCTGCGCTGCGATTTCGTTCTTGATGTCAAGATCCCTCATCAAGATTCCCCGCACAGTGTCTACGGCGATCATTTGACCGGGACCCAACCGACCCTTCTCAACAACAAGCGCGTCATCCAGCTCGAGCGCGCCGGCTTCAGAGCTCAGCGCGATAAGCCCAGTCGATGTGATCTTGTACCGTGCCGGACGTAATCCATTTCGGTCGAGCGTCGCAGCAACAATGTTTCCATCGCTGAAGACCAACGCCGCAGGTCCATCCCAGGGTTCGCTGAAACACTCGTTATACTCATAGAAGTCCTTAACCTGCTGATTGATGTCATCGCGGGATCGCCACGCCTCCGGGACGAGCATCATCATCGAGTGCAGCACATTTCTCCCGGACAGAGTCAACGCCTCAAGGGCGTTATCCAGATTAGCAGAATCGCTCCCTCCCGGCTGAATGAGCGGTTTGAGCATCTTTACATCCTCACCCCAGTAGTCAGAGGCGATATCCGCTTCGCGCGCGGCACTCCAGATGCGATTTCCCTGAATGGTATTGATCTCTCCATTGTGTGCCAGCATCCGAAACGGCTGCGCCAGATTCCACGTCGGGAATGTGTTGGTGCTATAGCGCTGGTGATAGATGGCAAATGCTGATTCAAACAGCTCATGCTGAAGATCAGGATAGAACCGATCCAAGGCCGTGGCGATCATGAGACCCTTGTAGACAATCGTCCGACTGGAGAATGAGCAAATGTAGAAATCTCTTATGTCTGTCTTCAGAAGATGCTTTTCAATTTCCTTTCGGACGAGATAGAGTTGACGCTCGAACTCCATCCCTGACACATGTCTTGGTTTCTTGACGAGTATCTGCTGTACTCTCGGAGAAGTCAACGCAGCGCTTTCTCCAATAACGGAGACATCGAGTGGGACCCTTCGCCAGCCAAGAACGCCCAGCCCTCTCCGTGACACGGCATGCTCCACGAGCGCCTTGCACAATGCGTAGGAGTCCTCGTCCTGAGGCATGAAGAGCATCCCCACACCAAGATCAGCGCTATCATCGATTCGCTCCGACAGGCCGGACACCTGATCGGCAAAGAAACGGGCAGGAAGCTGAACCAAGATACCGGCGCCGTCGCCGGTCTGTGTGTCAGCGGCAACCGCGCCGCGGTGCGTCAAATTGCACACCGACCGGATTGCCTGTTGGACAATCTCGTGCCTTTTTTCACCGGCGATGCTCGCCACGAAGCCGGTTCCGCAGGCATCGTGCTCGAAGCGGGGGTCATATAGTGGGAAGCGATTCAAGTCTCTGCAATCCTGTTTACACTTCGCCCTGAAATTCGCGTTTCAAAGCAACACGCCCTGTCCGGGCCAGTTCCTTAATGCCGAACGGCTTCAGCATCTTGATGATGGCATCCACTTTCTGCTGACTCCCTGTAGATTCCAGGGTCACCGATCGCGGACTGATGTCGACGATTTTCGCCCTGAAAATCTCAGCAATCTGCATGATCTCCGGTCTGGTGGACTGCGTGGTTTGCACCTTCACAAGAACAAGCTCACGGTCGACAAAATTCTCAAATGTCAGGTCGACCACCTTGAGCGTGTCGATCAATTTGTTCAATTGCTTTGTAATCTGTTCGATGATTTGATCGTCTCCCCGCGTCACGATCGTCATGCGGGAGACATCTTCTTCTTCCGTTGGTCCGACAGAAAGACTATCGATGTTGTATCCCTTCGCGGCGAACATGCCCGCGATGCGGTTGAACGCACCAAATTTGTTCTCTACGAGAATGGAGATCGTGTGCCGCTTATAATGTTCGGTCTCCTTTGGCTCGGAGCCGCTCTTTGGAGGATGTTCTATATGTGACATGCTTTTGCCCTCTTGTTGAATGCGTGAACTATCCTTTGACGACTGTCATCAGTGATTCTTCCGGCACACCGTTCGACGGCTTCAACACCGGATCAGGCATATCGAGGATCTCATTGACGGTCTGTCCCGACGGAATCATAGGATAGACATTGTCCTCTTGCTCGACAACGAATTCAACGAATACCGGTCCATCCTTGTGCGCAAGCGCCTTCCTGATCACGTCCTCCACATCGGACGAATGCTCCACTCTGTATGCGGTACATCCATATGCCTCAGCGAGCTTGACGAAATTTGGATTCGAAAGCCCAACGTGTGAGTATCGCCTCCGCCAGAACAACTCCTGCCACTGGCGCACCATACCGAGGAACCCATTGTTGATGACAAAGATCTTCATCGGAAGTTTATGTTCGACGACCGTCGCCATCTCCTGGCTGTTCATTTGAAAGCCTCCGTCGCCGCTGATCGAGATGACGGGAAGATCCTTGCGTCCAAAGCTGGCGCCCATTGCCGCCGGAAGGGAGAATCCCATTGTTCCTAAACCGCCGGAAGTGATGTGGGATCGCGGATGGATCCACTTGAAGAACTGAGCTGTCCACATTTGATGCTGACCGACATCCGTGACAACGATAGCATCGCCGCCAGTAATCTCGCCGAGTTTCTGGATCACATACTGGGCACGGATGGCGTCACCACTCCTATAGCGCAGCGGATGTTCCTTTTTCCATTGCTGAATTGTGGCGAGCCAGTCCTTTGTATCGAGCCGCTGCACCATTTCATTGAGCTGTTTCAAAACACGTTTCACATCACCAACGATCGGAACGTCGACTTTCACGTTCTTGCTTATGGCGGATGGATCGATGTCGATGTGGATTTTCTGCGCCTCGGCAGCGAATGCTTCCACTTTGCCCGTAACGCGATCGTCAAAACGTGCACCCACAGCAATCAGCACGTCGCAATAGCTGACCGCCACATTCGAGTACCATGTGCCGTGCATTCCCAGCATCCCCATGGCAAGCGGGCTGTTCTCAGGAAAAGCTCCGAGTCCGTGCAGCGTCGTTGTCACCGGACACTGCAACGTCTCAGCGAGTTTGCGAAGTTCCGGAGCTGCGTTCGATTGAATAGCTCCTCCACCGACGTAGAGCACGGGACGTTTTGCAGTGCTGATCACTTCTGCAGCCTTCTTGATCTGCTTTGGATGCCCTTCAACCACCGGCTTGTAGCTTCGAACTTCGACCGACTCCGGATAATGGAATGTCGTTTTGTGCGCCATGACGTCTTTCGGCAAATCCACCAGAACTGGTCCCGGCCTCCCTGTTGACGCGATATAGAACGCCTCCTTCACTGTTTTTGCAAGTTCCTTCACGTCGCGCACAAGATAGTTGTGTTTGGTGATTGGTCGGGTAATTCCCACAATGTCCGCCTCCTGAAAGGCATCGTTCCCAATGAGCGGAAGCGACACCTGTCCCGTGAAGACGACAATCGGGATGGAATCCATGAATGCATCGGCAATTCCAGTGACGGTGTTCGTCGCACCCGGACCAGAAGTCACGAGAACTACTCCGGGCTTTCCCGTCGCTTTGGCATATCCTTCGGCGGCATGGGTTGCTCCTTGTTCATGCCGAACAAGCACATGCTTGATGTCCGAAAGGTCGACAAGAGCATCATAGATACCGATCGTCGCACCGCCGGGATAACCAAACACCACCTCTACTCCTTCTGCAACAAGGCTGCGGACGAAGATTTCCGCCCCCGTCATCATCCTGCCCTGTTTCTGTGTACCCGTCGCCTTTTGCGTTGACATAAATGATCCTCTTGTTGTTGGATGAGACCCAATTCACAATTTCGAAATCTCATATTCGATCTCATTGAAGCGTCCCGCCGTTCTGGTGACAGCGGGACGATCCGATCCGCATGTTTTGCGGATGGCCCATTCAATGAGATTTCTGTTCGTTCGTAGACAGATCTGTCACAGCACCAAGACTGCTACTGGAAACCAGCCTGGCGTACTTTACCAGTGCACCTCTGGAGTATCTGGGCGCAGGCGACCGCCATGCCGATCGGCGTTGCTCGAGTTCCTGATCGGAAATGTTGAGCTGCAGCAACCGTTGTTCAGCATCAATGGTAACGCTATCGCCTTCCTTAACGAATGCAATTGTTCCGCCAACAGCCGCCTCCGGGGCAACGTGGCCAACAACCATTCCATAGGTTCCCCCAGAGAACCGGCCATCGGTGATCAGGCCAACCGAGTCGCCGAGTCCAGCACCGATGATGGCAGACGTCGGAGCAAGCATTTCGCGCATGCCCGGCCCCCCCTTTGGACCTTCGAATCGAATCACTAGTACATCTCCAGCCTTGATGTGACCCGCGAGAACTGCCTCCAGGCATGCCTCCTCGGAATCGAATACCCGAGCCGGCCCTGTGATCTTCGGATTTTTAACACCCGAGATTTTTGCGACGGCGCCTTCGGTTGCGAGATTACCTTTGAGGATTGCGAGGTGACCTTGCGCGTACAGCGGTTTGTTCCACGGGCGAATGACGTCCTGATCGCTTCGAGGTTCTGCAGGAATATCGGCGAGCGCTTGCTCAATGGTTTTGCCGGTGATTGTCAAGGCATCGCCGTGGAGAACGCCATGTGCCAAAAGAATCTTCATGACCTGGGGAATTCCTCCAGCCTTATGCAAATCGGTGATGACGTACTTGCCTGAGGGTTTCAGATCGCAGATGACGGGGACGCGAGTGCGTATGTCCTCGAAATCATCGATCGTCAAAGGAACGTCGGCTGAATGCGCAATTGCGAGAAGGTGGAGGACAGCGTTTGTTGACCCACCCACAGCCATGACAACAGCGATGGCATTTTCAAACGCTTTGCGGGTAAGGAGCTGGCGCGGCAGGATTTGGTCTTGTACAGCGTGTGCGAGGACTTCTGCAGACTTGGCCGTACTCTCACCTTTCTCCAAATCCTCTGCCGCCATGGTGGATGAATACATGAGACTCATTCCCATCGCTTCAATCGCCGACGACATCGTATTGGCCGTGAACATTCCACCACAGGAACCCACCCCCGGGCAGGCGTGGCATTCAATTTCACGAACCTCAGCTTCTGTGGCCTTTCCTGCACTGTGTTGCCCAACGGCCTCGAAAGCGCTCACAATCGTGAGGTCTTTGCCGTGCAGGTTCCCGGGTTTGCTCGTTCCACCGTAGACAAATATCGATGGGATATTCATCCTGGCCATCGCGATCATCGCACCCGGCATGTTCTTGTCACATCCGCCGATGGCGATGAGGCCATCCATCGCTTGTGCGTTGCAAACCGTTTCGATTGAATCAGCGATGACCTCCCTTGAGACAAGAGAATATTTCATCCCCTCCGTTCCCATCGAAATGCCGTCACTGACAGTGATGGTTCCGAAGACTTGCGGCATCGTGTTGGCAGCCCGAAGGGCTTCCATCGCCTTTTCAGCAAGATCGTTCAGCCCGATGTTGCAGGGAGTCAGATTGCTGTAGCCGTTTGCAACCCCGATGATAGGCTTTAAAAAATCTTCATCGTTGAAGCCAACAGCGCGCAGCATTGCGCGATTGGGGGTTCGTTCGATCCCTTTTTTGATAAGATCACTTCGCATCGTTCACCTTTCGCAATTAGAACAAAACATTCTGTTCGCCAGAGGTGAACCAGCTTTACCAGGTTGTGTTACAGGGTGTTAAGAGTTTGGTATGCTCGGTTGGCCTCTGGCGTCTTCTAGGCAATAATAAAAAGCCCGAGAACCAGTAGGCTAACGAGAATAAGGAGGATGCTAAGCAGGGAAATCGCTCTGAATGGTCGGACTTCACCGAGGCCGGTGTTGACCAAACGAATTGCAGCGATATGTTGGAGGATTTCCACTTGATTAAGGTAAAGTGCTTGCCTTTACAATATAGCATTTATTTTGGGGTTGTCAAGAGATAACACACAAAACGTGCAATATTTTTCTGAGCCAGGCGGGAAAACATGAGCAAAAACGCAACTCACTGTGAATATCCGACACCTGACCGAGTTCGCAATGTCGTTTGCACTCTATAATATGACGTCGTGAAATACTGTTGGGAACTGTTTCCTCCCTCCCTTCGTTCTTTACTTGACAAGCTACATGCGGTGTCGTATATTGAAGCAGAAGAAGGATTTTACCGCAAACACTTTGGAGCCAGACAGCAGAACAAGAAAATAGAATTACATACGCCTCTTATTAAGAAAGGCTGAGGGTACAGGCCCTGCGAAGCCTTAGCAACCGGTCACACCTCGTGTGTGATGCTGGTGCTCCATCCTGCCCCCGACGAACAATCGGACGAGGGAAAGATAAGAGAAGAAGCTTTTAGCAAAGCCTCTTCGGGTTATCATTCCCGGAGAGGCTTTCTGCTTTTCATGAGCGTGAAACAATCAAACAATAACCATCAGGAGCATCCCATGTCCAATTCACAAGCACCATCATATAGATTCGAGACGCTTCAACTCCACGCAGGCCAGCAGACTGATCCCACAACAAAGTCGCGGGCTGTGCCGATCTATCAAACGACCTCGTATGTGTTTGACAGTTCCGAACATGCGGCCCGCTTGTTCAACCTCGAGGAATTTGGAAACATTTACAGCCGCATCATGAACCCGACCGTCGGTGTTTTCGAAGAAAGAATCGCGGCACTCGAAGGCGGCGTTGGAGCGCTCGCTGCAGCATCGGGCCATGCAGCGCAGGCGCTTGCCTTGACGACCCTGGTTCAGGCCGGAGAGAACATCGTCTCATCAAGTCACCTCTACGGAGGTACATTCAACCAATTCAAAGTCACGTTCAAACGGCTCGGTATCGACGTGCACTTCGCTCCCACGGATGAACCGGCAGATTTCAAGAATCTGATCAATAACAAGACAAAAGCCCTCTACGTCGAGACCATAGGAAATCCGAGGTTGGACATTCCGGATTTCCGGGCTCTCGCTGATCTAGCGCATTCTGAAGGAATCCCTTTGATAGTTGACAACACCTTTGGCATGGGAGGCTATGTCTGCCGCCCCATCGATTTCGGAGCCGATATTGTCGTCCACTCGGCGACGAAGTGGATTGGCGGCCATGGGACATCCATCGGAGGAGTGATTGTCGATTCTGGGAAATTCGCCTGGGACAATGGCAAATTCCCGATTTTCACAGAACCAAGCCCCGGCTATCACGGCATGAAGTTCTCAGAGACATTTGGCACAAAGGGCCCGTTCGGAAACATTGCTTTCATCATAAGGGCTCGTGTAGAACAGCTCAGAGATCTGGGCGCATGCCTCGCTCCTTTCAACGCATTCCTGTTCCTGCAAGGATTGGAGACTCTCTCACTCCGCGCCGAACGTCATTGCCAAAACGCTCTTGCCTTCGCTCGCTGGCTCAAACAGTCCCCCTTCGTAAACTGGGTGTGGTACCCCGGTCTTGAGGACCATGCTTCCTCCGCAAATGCCAAGAAATATCTGCGGCCTGGACATTTCGGTGGTGTCGTTACGTTTGGAATCAAGGGAGGCATTGTCGAAGGGAAGAAAGTCATCAATGCGCTGAAACTCACCAGTCACCTCGCCAATGTTGGAGATGCGAAGACCCTCGTCATCCATCCCGCATCGACAACCCATCAGCAGCTGTCGGAAAGCGAGCAACGTGCAGCCGGAGTTGCACCGGAGATGATACGCGTTTCCGTCGGATTAGAACACATCGACGATATCATTGCTGACTTTGAACAAGCGTTTCGCGCGATTAGCGCAGCAAAGTAGATGTATTACTCATCGGAGGTTGCATGAAAGTTCTCAAATTCGGGGGCTCTTCAATCGGTGACGCCAAGCGCATTCAAGCCGTCATTAACATCATCATCCAATCCCGAAAAACGCATGGAGAGATCGTGGTGGTGGCGTCGGCAATGCAGGACGTGACCAATCAACTCATCGATGCTGGCCAGCAGGCGTTTCGGGGCGATCGAAGTTACGGGCAACTCCTCAACGACCTCGAAGCCCGGCATCAATCTGTTGCAGGGGAACTCCTCGGAACTTCGGATGGCTCGCCTGCCCACCAGTTCATTGCGCAAGCGTTTCTTGAACTGCGGGAGTTTGTGCATGGCATCTGGATCCTCGGCGAAATCACGAATCGCACACTTGACTTCGTCATGAGTTACGGAGAGCAGCTTTCGTGCACGCTCATCGCTGAAGCCTTGAAGCACGTTGGGGCACCGGCTGACTATGTTGACAGCCGGCGCCTCATTCAAACAGACCTTTCGTACGGAGCTGCACAGGTCAACACCGACCTCACGAACTGGAACATCCTGAACCATTTTAAGAACAGGACAAATATCCAGGTCATAACGGGATACATCGCGTGCGGGCCGGAAAACGAAACGACGACGTTGGGCAGAGGAGGATCCGACTATACCGCCTCAATCTTGGGTGCTGCCCTCGACGCCGATGAAATTGAAATCTGGACTGATGTAGACGGCGTCATGACCGCGGACCCACGGCGAGTCTCCGAGGCATTTTCACTCGAAACGCTTTCCTTTGAGGAAGCCATGGAGCTCTCCCACTTTGGTGCGAAGGTCATTCACCCTCCCACCATGTTGCCGGCGCTTCAGAAGCGGATACCGATCCGGATCCGCAACACCTTCAATCCTGACTTCCCCGGCACACTTATTTGTGAGCGAGTGCAAACAGCCGATGACACCCCGGTCAAAGGAATTGCCTGCATCGATCGCATCAGCGTGCTGAAAGTCACCGGGGAGGGCATCCTTCAGACTGTGGGAATCGCCTCAAGGATCTTTGCAGCTCTGGCCAGGAAGAACATTGAGGTGAATCTCATCACGCAGTCATCTTCCGAGCATAGCATCTGTCTTGCCATCGCTACGGATCACAGTCGAACGGCGAGAGAAGTCATTGAATTGGAATTCCGCATTGAACTTCACCATGGGCAGATCTCACCCATTACGGTGGAGAACGATTGTTCGATTGTCGCGATCGTGGGGGAACGTGTTCAGAACATTCCCGGCGTCACGGGCAAGGTGTTCCAGGCGCTGGGCCGCAATGGCATCACGCCAAGAGCCATCGCCCATGGCTCCTCGGAACGGAACCTGACACTCGTGTTGCGCCAAAGCGACCTGCAGAAGGCGATGAACGCACTGCACGACCATCTTTTCCTATCGAGACAAAAGACGATCAACTTGTTTCTCCTCGGCCCTGGTCTCGTGGGTGGCACACTCCTCGAACTTCTGAAGGACCAGGAAGAGTTTGCCCGCTCAGCGCTCCGAACACGGTTCAAAGTGGTGGGCATCGCCAATCGCCGAAAGATGCTTTTTGACGAACGCGGCATCGATTTAAGCACATGGAGATCTCAGATCGCTGCCGCCGATCAATCCACGGACTTGTTTGAATTCGCAAACAGAGTGCGGCAATTCAATGCGCCAAACTCCATTGTCGTTGATTGTACCGGATCGGAGTCTGCCGTTCAGGTGTACCTCGACCTTCTGCGCTCGAGCGTTTCAGTTGTCACATCAAGCAAAATCGCCAACACGCTTCATCAGGACTTCTATCATCAATTGCGGTTGACAGCCTCCGAACATGGTGCCCAGTTCCGCTATAGTACGAATGTGGGCGCGGCTCTTCCCATCATTGATTCAATCAAGAACATTATCCAGAATGGAGACGCCGTCGAAAAGATTGAGGCGGTGCTGTCAGGAACGATGAGCTTCATTTTCAACAGTGTCAATGCCGGCAAACTCTTCAGTGAGGCAGTCAGGGAGGCAATGAAGCGCGGATTTACCGAACCTGATCCTCGTGTCGATCTTTCGGGAATCGATGTCGCCCGAAAGGTTCTTATCCTGGTCCGTGAGGCCGGGTTTGCAATGGAACTCGAAGACATTGAGATTGAGAAGTATCTTCCTCAGAGCGTCCTCGCCTTCAGCGACGTTGAATCATCTATTGCCGATGCTGACGCGGGGCTCGAGGAGAGAAGATTTGATGCTCAGCAGCGCGGATGCTCGCTCATGTTCCTTGCCCGCTTCGAACATGGACGGGCGAAGATTGGCGTGGAAGAGGTGAGCCCTCAGCACCCGTTCTATCACCTCTCCGGCAATGACAACATTGTGGCCCTGACAACCCGCAGCCTTTACCAACAGCCGTTCGTTGTTCGCGGAGGCGGTGCCGGCGCAAAGCTCACGGCATCCGGCCTTTTCAATGATATCGTCTACATCTCTCACTCAACCAGCGAGGAGTTCAGACCATGAGCGTCGTACTGCCCAATGAGCATCGACATCGGGGGGAGTTAGAAAAACGGGGCGTGCTCTGCATTTCAGAACACGAAGCCAATCGTGCGGATATACGGCCGTTGCGCGTCGGCATCTTGAACATCATGCCAAAAGGTGAAACCTACGAGCCCTACCTCCTGTATCCGCTGAGCCGCACGATCATCCAGATCGAACCCGTCTGGATCAGGCTGCACTCGCACACGTACAAGACCACGGACCAGGATCATCTGGGGTTATACTACGACTACTTTGAAAATGCAATCACCAAAGCTCCCCTCGACGGCCTCATTGTCACCGGTGCGCCCGTGGAGGAGATCGAGTATGAACAGGTGAGTTACTGGAATGAGATTACGACCATTCTGACCTTTGCACGACAAAACGTTACTTCGACGTTTGGGATTTGCTGGGGAGGCATGGCGCTAGCGAAAATGATAGGAATTGAGAAGGAGATGTTCGCGAAGAAACTTTTCGGAGCGTACGAAACCCGCAACCTCAACCGGCTGCATCCGGTAACGGGAGAGTTAGACGATATGTTCTGGTGCGTCCAGAGCCGCCACTCGGGAATCTCTGACCACGTGCTCGAATCTGAGCGGGACCGCGGGAATGTGAACTTGCTGGCGCATTCAGAAAACGGCGGCTATACGATCTTCGAAAGCGCGGACCAGCGCTTTCTCATGCACCTCGGCCACCCGGAATACGAAGCCCATAGGCTGGTTGAGGAATATCGAAGAGATGTGTCGCTTGGCAGGTCAGATGTTCCGCCTCCTGCAAACCTCGATATCGAGAATCCTGTCAACCGATGGAGAAGTCACGGCCTGGAGTTCTTTGCCCAGTGGGTGCGCAGCATTTATGAGCCAACAAGCAGCGAGCACTGACGGGTCGGAGGGGCCATTTCACACGTAGAGATGTCGCTTGATCTTCTGCGTCGGCGTCTTTTCGAACGGCTCTCGCTGCTCGATAAGCTGATGAATGCGGGAAAATGAGGAAAGGCGCGTATTGACCAGCCTCCGGAGACTCTCCAACAAACTCTTCACGCGCTCCCGAGCTTGTGACTCCGTGAGGTGATCCTTGACAAAGTCTCGATCCAGCATTTCGTAGTTGAGATGTACTCTGGCGGCAATCTGGTTGTTCTGCTGATAGACGAGAGATTCGAGAACGATCTCTGATTCATTGATGACCGATTCCAATTCCTCGGGGTAAATATTCTTGCCGTTGGACCCCAGGATCATGTTCTTCAGCCTTCCCTTGATGTACAGGTACCCCTCCTTGTCGAACACTCCAAGGTCGCCGCTTCGAAACCATCCGTCCTTTGTCATCACGTCGTCGGTCCTTGTCGGGTCCTTGTAGTATCCCTTCATCACCGTCGGCCCTTTTATCTGAATCTCCCCCTCTCCGTTTGCATCGGGATTGTTAATCCGTATACTGGTGCCGGGCAACGGCGGTCCCGTCGAAAGTCGTTTCGTCTTTTCGGATCCCGTCCCGGCCACGAGCGGTGATGTCTCCGTCAATCCATAGCCGATCGCATACGGGAATCTCGCTTCGCGCAGAAATTGCTCTACCTCGGGGGCCAAAGGCGCACCGCCGATGCAGAACAGTTTCAAAGCACCGCCGAACGTCTTCAGAAGCTTCTTTCCCGCAATTCCATGAAGCCGTTTCCGGATAAACGGTACGCGATACAGGCTGCGCAAAAACACCGAGCCAGTCAGCATTGGCAGAATCCGAGTCTTAAACATTTTTTCGATCACGAGGGGGACGGAGAGCATGATCGTTGGTTTCACACGCTCCATCGCAGGTACCAAAACGCCGGCAGAAGGGGGCTTGTCGAGATAGTAGACCGCAGATCCTGATAGTATGGGAAGGACCAATCCAAGACTGCATTCATACATATGCGCCAATGGAAGAATCGAGAGAAGGCGATCTTCGCAATTGATGGAGACGATCTGCCGGGTTGCCATCGCGTCCGACACAATGTTCTTGTGCGTCAACATCACGCCTTTTGAATGTCCCGTGGTGCCGGAGGTGTAAACGATCGCTGCCAGGTCGTCTTCCTCGACAGTCTCATGAATCCGCCCGACGAATTTCAGTGCCCGATCTTTCAGCCGTGCGAACTCGCGTCCGCCCTCCTCCAACAGATCGATCAGTTTCTCTTTCGCTGTTCGCGGAGGAACAGGAGCAAAATCATCGAGCAGAAAGATCGTATCCAACTGGCGCAGCTCGATTCCTTCCACCTTCCCGTACAGTTTTCTGGAAACGAACACCGCTTTGCATTCAGAATGGGCCAGGATGTGATGAATCTCAGTCGTCTGAAAGTCAGGCAGGATGGGGACAGCGACCGCCCCCATCGTCGTAATGGCAAAAAACGCTATCCCCCACTGGGGTCGATTCTCACTCAGCAAGGCAACTCTGTCGCCTGTGACGATCCCGCGGTCACGCAGCAACGTGATCACCGTCTGGATATGAGTATTTAGGGAGGAGTAGGTATGAATCGGTCCATCGACCGCCGACAATGCCGGTCGATCGGCAAACTCGGTCACGCTCTTTTCAAGAACAGCTCGAAGGGTCAGTTTTTGCAGAGTATCCATTTCAATGCATCTTTGATCGTGTCTCGCTTATAAGGTTGGAAATATTTCTTGAATCTTCAACATCGAAATGCTCTGTTGATCCGGATACGATCAGGTTGGTGCTTTGAAGAGGTTCTTCTCAATTGTCGCAAAGTCAGATTTGATAGAGGTAATGATCTCTGGCGCTTTGGATTCTAGCGCACTCACGAATTTTATCTCGACGAACAAGGTACCGGCTGGCCTCAACTCCCCTTCAAGAGCGCCTTAAGTGGGGGTGAGATTTCGTTTCATCTGAACGAGAAAGATCGCTTGAGACTGGTCCTGAAATCAAGAGAGGGTGACCGCTTGCGCGAGCACCCTCTAGTCAAGATTCTTTGTGGACAGAGACGGAATCCCTGCCCGCCTGACCGCAAGCGGTCGCCAGCCCGCCGTTGTGTCGCGCTATGATGGTCTGGCGGGGGCGGGGGAACCGCCGGCCAATGATTTTCGATTCACGCAGCAAAAACAAAAAAGGGCATCAGCTCTCGCCAACACCCTTCGCACGCATTCTCTGTGGACAGGGACGGAATCGAACCGCCGACACATGGATTTTCAGTCCATTGCTCTACCATCTGAGCTACCTGTCCGAATTTTTCCAGACTTAGCGAGCGACAGCAAAGCTAAGTCGGTGAAAAATTCAGGATCCCGACGTACTCTGTCGGGATCTGAATTCCTTGGGATCTTCATCCAAAGAATTCGGCCGACTTGCCTGTCTCATATCACAACAGGCTCTGGTCCCTATGACCATTGGTCCACCACCTTTAGCCGTTTCCGGCCTCAGGTACTTCAAAATACAACAGTAATTGCGGAAAATCAACAGAGAGTGCGCCGGATTTTTCGGTTAGCTCCAGACGCCATTCCGTTTTAAAATATCGCGCGCGATGACAATTTTTTGAATCTCGTTCGTTCCCTCGAAGATCGGATTTATTCTCGCGTCGCGATAGAACCTCTCAATCGGCAGTTCCCTGGAATACCCCATCCCTCCGTGAATCTGAACCGCCTTGTCCGCGATCTTGCAGAGTGACTCAGATGCGAAGAGCTTGACCGTTGCCGATTGCCTGGACACAGGTTTGCCGGCATCGTACGCGGCAGCTGTGCGATAAATGATGGATTCCATTCCATAGATCAGCTCACACATCTCGGCGAGCATAAACTGGATTGCCTCAAATTGGGAGATCGTCACGTCGAACTGCTTTCGCTCTTTTGCATATTTCGTAGACAGTTCAAGAAGTTCTTTAGATGCACCCAGACATGCAGCCCCCAATCCCAGTCGCCCCGCATCCAATGTTTTCATGGCAACAAGGAAACCTCGACCATCATCGCCAATCACATTTTCTTTTGGTACACGAACATTGTCAAATGAAATCGGAGCCGTCACACTTCCACGAATTCCCATTTTCTTTTCAGGAGGGCCCGCACTGAACCCTGGCGACTTCGTCTCGACCACGAATCCGGTGATGCCTTTGTCAGTTCTGGCAAAAACTGAGAGAACGTCAGCAATCGAACCGTTTGTGATCCAAAGTTTCTCTCCATTGATAATCCAGTCTGAACCATCAAAATGTGCACGCGTTTTCAGGTTGAAGGAATCCGAGCCGGCCAGAGTCTCGGTGAGCGCGAATCCTCCAATCATCTTTCCTTCGGCAAGGAGCGGGATGTACTTCTTCTTCAACGCCTCTGAGCCGCCGATGAAGATGGCATTGGTACCAATCGACTCGTGAGCACCTATGAATGTTGCTGTCGAGAGACAGCCCCTTCCAATTTCTTCCTGGATCAGGCAGTAACCGACTTCGCCTACACCTGCTCCACCATACTCTGCAGGAAAGGCAGCTCCAAGAATTCCCAGATCACGGATCTTCTGCATGAGCTCGGGCGGTATGCGCTCTTCCTCATCGATGCGGCGCGCCATCGGCTTGATTTCCGCGTTCGTGAAGTCGCGTACCATCTCTCGGAGCATTTGTTGCTCTTCACTCAGCTCGAACTCGAACATGCGATTCCTCTCCTGGTGATTTGATCAGATGCTTGAGGGATTCTGACTATTCCATTGAACCTTTTTGACCGATATAGCTCGAAATGTCCTCGCCTCCGTCAACGCCAATCACGTTACCGGAAATCCATGAGGCGTTCTCATCTGCCAGCATCAATATCGCCTTCGCGACATCCTCTGGTGTCGTCAGCCTGCCGCCCGGATTCTTTGCGCGCGCAACATTACTCATCTTGACGAAATTCGGAATCTTTCGCGCCGCGGGTGTCTCTGTCACTCCTGCCATGATTGCATTGCTCGTAATTCCTATCGGTCCCAATTCCATCGCTAACTGGCGAAGGTGAGACTCAAGTGAAGCTTTTGCCGCCGAGACAGCGCCGTAGTTCGGTATCACCGTATGACCGCCGGAGCTTGTGAGTCCGATAATGCGCCCACCCTTCTTCATCAGCTTACGCGACAACAATCCCTGAGTCCAATATACCAGGCTGTGCGCCATGACGTCGACCGTCATCTCCATCTGAGCCTGTGTTATTGCTTCTTCAGGCTTGCCTGCAATAAAGGGCTTGAGCGTTCCGAACGCCAGAGAGTGCACCAGGACCTTCACCGTGCTGGAAGAGTCCTTCGCAAACCGCTCCTGGATTTCGTCAAGAGCCTCTTCTCTTTTGATCGAGTCGGCCGCATTGATGTTGTAGAACACGGCTTCCCCGCCCGTATGCTTGATATCCCGGATTAACTGCTGCACCGCCGGCATCGTCGCTTGTCTATCCAGATGGACTCCGAAGATGTTCATGCCGTGTCTTGCAAGTTCAACGGCGGTAGCCCCTCCGAAGCCGCTGGATGCTCCCAGGATCAAAGCCCACTCATTGGGTTTGAATCGAGATTCGGCTTTCATTGCGTTCTCCTCCGAGATTATTGAAAATTGACATAAAAGGTAACGATTTTTCGAGGTAAATCAAACCCTATTCGAAGGTCAGGATCCAGGGTGATTCACAAGACAGGCAGCGGCCATCATCCGTCCCGATTGGTTTCTTTCTCTGCGGTGTGAATGAAAAAGCTGAGGCGTGCAAATAGTACAGAAGGGAGAGATTTCAATGTTTTCTTTACTCAAACCGGTACTGATGAGTTGATCGCAGTTCGCTTTTTTTAAGTTCAAGTAGAGGCGATCGTCGCGTTGTTCCACTTCGTCCAGCGAGAACGCCTCCGCAACTTCACGACCAACCTCGTAGCAGCAAACTCCAGCCGAAGGCCCCAGAAATGCGATCATCCCGCTCGAGATGGCGCCACATTGCTTCACCATTACGTCGACCGCCTCAGCCGCAATTCCTTGAGCCGTCCCTCTCCATCCGGCATGGACGAGAGCGAGAACGGACTTGGCTGGATCGTACAACATGACAGGGAGACAATCGGCGACGGTGACGATCAGTGTGAGGCCTTTCGCTTGAGTCACCAGTCCATCGCAAGCTTCGTATTCACCGGGTTGGGATACTCGTTGGATATTGCTGGAATGACATTGGTGAGGAATAGCGCTTTCGGATTCCAGGAAGTTTATTGACCGAAAGAACCGATTCCGGTTTTCGGCAACGTTTGCAGGATCATCTCCCACTCGATAACTCAGGTTTAATCCGAGTGGCTCAGGGCTGACGCCCCCAATCCGGGTGCTCATGGCAAAACGGATCGAGGGATCTCTGGAGAGTTTTTCCGAGGTAATGAGTCGCAGGTTGCTCATCTCAGCCATGCCGGAGTGGGATGATCATTTCAATTGTTGTACCAACCCCAACTTCACTGTGAAGCGAGATTGTTCCATCGAGGTCTTCAATGACTTTCTGTGCTATCGCCAGGCCGAGACCTGTTCCATCGGTTTTCGTGGAGAAGTTAGGCTGGAACACCTTCGCCTGCAGATCCTGGGGTATCCCGCTCCCTGTATCTGAAATGCGAATCGTGCATCCGTGATGATCTACGATGAGGTCTATTCCGATGGTCCCCCCCTTCGCCATGGCTTGTATGCTATTGCGTATGAGATTAATGAAGACGCGGCGCAGTTCATCCTTATCCGCAATCACGAACGCGCGGGTTTCTGAAATGTTTGCCCGAAAGGATACATCTTTCACTTCCTTGAACAAATTGATCGATTCCATCAAGAGTTGGATCATATCCACACGCTCGAAACGACGCTCCGGCATCCGTGCAAAATTAGAGAACTCCGACGCAATGCGTGTTAACACGTCAATTTGCTCGACCACGGTCACCGACACACGCTGCAGGATGTCACCGAAGTCCTTGGTCCCTTGTTTGTATGCCTCGACAAGATGCTGGATGGACAGCTTGATAGGAGTGAGAGGGTTCTTGATTTCATGAGCAACTTGTTTGGCCATTTCTTTCCATGCAACTTCGCGCTCCGCGCGTGCAAGCCGGACTCTGCTTGCTTTCAGCTCAGAAGTCATGACATTGAATGACTGGATGAGGTCTCCTACCTCGTCAGCCGATCGAGCTTCCAGGACAACATCGAGATCGCCCTTTCCCACACTCCTCGCCGCATTGGAGAGATCCCTCAGCGGCTTCGACAATGCATGGGCAAGCGCAACACCAAGAACGATGACAAGAGCCACCACAAGAGCATATGCACCCAACACAAACGCGTTCCGCTGCGCAAGTTCCTCATCAATTTCTTGTTGCCGGTACAGCGCCGGCACTGCCAGAACACCTCGAATACTGTCGCCGATGATGATGGGACGATAGCCCACAATGTAGTCGACCTCTCCGATTCTCTCCTGCGTTTTGTAGAAACCCTTGCCGAGCAGATTCGAGTTAACATAGGCGGATCCCGTCAGGCGGCTATCCAGTATGGACGCACGGAACAATTCAGGACGACTGCTTGCTTTGAGGAGCGAACCCGCGTAGACAGAAAAATCGACCCCCAAATCAGAGGCAACCGCCTCACAGAAATCGTTATTGACTCCTTCGGAAAAATCCTGATCCTCGACGATCGTGGATGCAAATCGCTGCTGAACGATATCAAGATCCTGCGAAAGTCGCTTTGTAAGGTTCTCATCCAGCCGATCAATCGCGAGTTGCCTGTTGTAATATGCCATGAACACAAGCGGAAGAATTGAGAGAATCGCGAACGCGGTGATCAGTTTTGAACGGAAACCAAATCGGAGCGTCCATCCTCCGACAATCGATCGCATCACGACTGCGCAGACAACAAAACCCAGGAAGATCAGATACACCACGATCATCTTCACGAGATTGAACAAATGCCACCGCAAGTCGAGCGAGGCGACCCCGAGCGAAATGATCCGTGTTCGATCGACGTCGTCCCTCGCGTACAGAACATCAGAAGCGTGCCCCTCCAGTTCCTGTTCCGACCAGGCGAACCTTACCGACGTGTCCAGAAATGCTCGTTCAACGAGCGACGAGAGTTTCACTCCCCTGAACAGCAGAGGATCATTTGTGGTCCAAAGGACACCTGACCGGTATTCCGAAATCGAAATTCGGCGGAGGACGTCTTCGAATTGATCCGTCGAGGTCGACCTCAATGGTTCCGGAGCCTCACCACGGAACAGTGTCCGTTGACTCGCTGACACGAGGACGGCGATTGTCCCGAGCGGCTGTCCACGAGCATTCAGAACACTCCCCCATTCTCCGTAGTATTTGACAGTTCCGTCGGCGACTTTTCGATCCACCACAAGAAGAGATTCCTCCTCTTTGTGAAAGACCTGAGAGAGAAGTTCCATCTGTTCATAGGAGGTGAGGCCGGCTGAGAACCTACTGATTTCCTTGCCGAACGAGTTGTAGACTACGACTGCCGAATTGAAGCCCTCTTTGCTCATGAGGGTTTGGGCCCAGAGCCCGAACGCGATGTCAACAGAAAAAGTCGAATCGGCTCCCTCTGCCGTCAGCTGTTCGCTGCCGCTGATGGTCGCGGTTCTCAGGCTTTCGGACACAACGAGTGAAAGCCAGTTATCGACCGACCGAAGCACTTCTTCCCCGAGCACCTGAACTCGCTCGTGTTCTTTCTCATGAGTCTTCGCATCAAGTGCAATCGCGACGATCAGAAACGCCGCGGCGAGAGCGACCCCTGCCGAGACGAGCGGTCGACGCATCCATGCTTTCACGCCTCTCTCCCTCATTTTCCAGCCGACCATCAGAAAGAGTCCGATGAGGTAGATGACCGGCGGTAGGAACCACGAGAGCTGTGGCGTATCATCAATCAAGAAATATACCCCATACTCGAAGAGAAAGAGCATCAGCAGCAAGCACGCCTTGAAAGGCGACATCGGACGTTCGTTCGTCACTCTCCACAGGAGCCGGAATGCGACCAGGAAGACAGTGACACACGCTGCCAGAAGTGCAAGAGTCAAGAGAAGGATATTCAGATGCATGACGATCATCGGCACATTCGGTATCAGGGACATAGGATCCTGATACCGAATCGTAGAATCGAAGACAAAACTTCGCATGGCCGCACCGTAGCCACGTACGACGAATTGGAAAAGGAAGATGAGCAGGATTGCGAGACCAGAACCGGCGACGGTCCGCCACTTGCTCGAAGGGCGGTCGATTTCGCGTGATGTTTGAAGCCACTGCACCGCATCCGCAAAGAGGATGATGATGGTTGCGAACACGGCCAGTGCAGACAAGGCGAGTTCACCCAGCGAGCCTGCGAGGCCAAGGGGAAATGGGGAAGCTTGGATTGCCGGGTCGAAAAGGAAGCCACCGATGATGAACGAAGGGAAGCCAATGAGCTTCCACCCGATCCGCATGCCCCACAGAAGAAGGAGGGCAACCAGCGTGCGAAGGCCTTTGTGAGGAGACCTTCTCCCCAGAGTGTACAAGAGAATACACGCCAGACATATCGCTCCAGCGCCAAAGAAGCTCTTGGCCGCCTCGAACAGGCGATCCATCTTTTGTATTTCAGTGGCGACGGTCGGTACAGGAAGCACAACATAGCAGATATGATTGTTCAGACGATCCCGAAGGGGTACTGCAAATGCCACGTCGCCCGCGGTATCACGTGGTGCAACTTCAATCGCAAAGCGCGCCGAAAGTCCAGACTCCGTCAACAGCTCCTCGGCGAAACTCTTGCGGGAGACAAACCTGTTGGAGACTGGATAACTTGTTTCCAGCGGTCGACTGACGAACGCCGACAGATGCGTTGATGGAGACCTTACTCCAACAGAAAGATATCGGTGCAAACTCGCCGATGAGACTCGAACGACCACATCTGACTTGAGTGAGTCATTCATGGTTCGGAAGAGAGTCACGATGCTCCGACCTGCCCAGATCGTGCTCACCCCCTTCGAATCAAGGACATCGATGCTCAGATCTTCCTCGGAGTCGAAACTCTCCAGCCGCCGGAAGGCCGCACCGAGGTTGGTCGGTATGTTCTCCTCCATGGCTTTCTTGATTTCCGGGAATTGGAGAACCTGCTCGGCGACACTCCTCTGACGGTCAATTCTCTCGTCCAATCTCGCCTGCACGAAGTCACGAAGGTCCTGCTCCTTGGCGACCTTCAGGTTCTGCCATGCGCTCTCGAGATGAGACTTCCACATCGATTGAGCAAGCAAAAGAGCCAGGAATAACCCCAGGGAAATGAAAACGCCCCACCAGACGGGGCGCAAGGGGTTGCCAGCAGGAGTTATGGACATATGAACCAGGTGCTCAATAAATATTGAATTGAGTGATAACCCACCGAGAATCCTGATGCCGGAGGGACACATAGATTTGAGCTGATTCGCGCCTTCCCCTCGAGATCGATGTCAGCCGTCCCGTTGCGTAAGGCGTGGGCCCGAGGTCGTTATATCGAGAGAATTCAAAAGAGAGAGAAGTGCGACCCGACAGGTACCGTTGGAGGATTGAGACTGTCTGATTGGCGGAGAAATACCCGCTTTCTCCTCCGGACATATTCACAAAGACTTGTTGTGCAAAACTCAGGGATGAAGCGTTGAAAGATGCGGTGACAATCCCCTTTTCAATCAACCCGAAGAGCTTCCTCGCCTCTGCTTGCTGAGGCTTCCGAAGTTGGGGTTCCACGATGTTGGATAAGTCGTTCCTGGGCAACCGTCGCTGACCAGGCAATTGAGCGGCGGAGGGTTGCACAAAAAAGAAAATGGCCAGAATAGTGATTGCGCACGATCGCATATGCGAATACAAAGTATCAGAAAAGCTGTGAAAAGTCAAAGCATGTTCCAAACATGGATAAGTGATTACGGCTCGAATTTCGAGGATAGAGAAGGCGAGTGTACAATCCAAACTAGGTCTGCTCAGGATTATGCACAGGGGGCTCTTCAGAGCCCCCTGGGAGAAATGCGAACTGCATGCAAAGGATGAGACTGCTTCAGGCGACTAGAAGAAAAGAGCCTTGCCGTTGTTGATGATCCCGATTGCCCGACCTTTGAGACGGAATCCATCGAATGGAGAGTTCTTGGATTTTGATCGAAACGCTGCAGTCTTGACGGTCCATTCTGCGACAGGATCAAGCAAAGTGATATTTGCCGCCTCGCCCTCTTTGAACACGATCTCAGGCAGAGAAAGAAGTCTGCGCGGATTCGTGGAGAGTTTTTGTATAAGCTGGACAATGGTCAGAACCTTCTTTTCGACGAGTTCGGTAAGGCAAAGTCCGACAGCGGTTTCCAAACCCACAATACCGAATGGAGCCGTCGTGTATTCCACCTCTTTTTCGTCGATCGTGTGCGGCGCATGATCTGTGGCAATGACGTCAATCGTACCGTCCCGAAGCCCATCCTTCATCGCAGCAACATCATCCTTTGTTCTCAGCGGCGGATTCATCTTCGTATTGGTGTCAAATCCGGAGACAACATCTTCCGTGATCGTGAAATGGTGCGGCGTGACTTCGCAGGTCACGTTCAATCCCTCCGATTTCGCCTTGCGAACATGAGCAAGCGCGTTCTTCGTGCTTATGTGAGCCACGTGATATCGTGCCTCCGGCGTGTAGCGCAAGAGGATGACATCACGGGCAATCATGAGCTCTTCGGCGATCGGAGGTATCCCAGACAAGCCGAGGCGAGTCGCCATCGCACCTTCGTTCATGCATCCATCGCGGGTCATAGAGGACTCTTCGGCGTGTTGAATGACGGGAACTCCGTACATGGAGGAATACTCTAATGCGCGACGCATAATTTCGGGGCTGGAGATGGGAGCTCCATCGTCGGAGAAACCGACGGCCCCTGCCTGAACAAGTTCGGCCATCGGAGAGAGCTCCTCTCCTTTTCGGCCCTTGGTTGCAGCGGCAATCGGATACACATCCACGATACCATCACAAACACCCTTCCCTTTTTCGTGGACATAGCGCGCCACCGATTCATCGTCAATCGCTGGATTGGTGTTGGGCATGCAACACACGGCAGTGAACCCGCCCGCTGCAGCGGATGCACATCCCGTCTCGATTGTTTCCTTGTGCTCATATCCGGGTTCTCGAAGATGGACATGCATATCAATGAATCCCGGTGCGACAATCTTGCCGCGCAGATCGATCTCTTTCACGCCTGCCGACACCGTGATCCCTGATGCGATGCGTTCGATCGTTCCGTCGACGATCTGGATGTCGACAACCTCATCTCTGCCAGACACCGGGTCAACAAGCCTACCACCTTTTAAGAGTAGCTTCATAGGATCCTCAATTCAATTTGTTGTTCCTAGGAGATACAGAACCGCCATTCGGATGGCGACCCCGTTGGTTACTTGTTGAAGAATGACGGAATGCTCGCCGTCTGCCAGATCAGCCGAAAGTTCCACATCGCGGTTGATCGGCCCAGGATGCATGATAGTGATCGGCTTCGAAGCTTTCGAGACTTTTTCCTTGGTAACTCCAAAGAACCGATGGTATTCCCGCAACGATGGGAACAATCCGCTTTTCTGGCGCTCGAGTTGAATCCTGAGAACATTGAGCGCGTCCACCTCGGGAATGACTTCATCGAGTCGATGATAGACCTTGACACCCAGCTGTTGGATATCCTTTGGTATGAGCGTTGCCGGCCCACACACAGATACCTTCGCCCCCATGGTTGTCAGGCCGTAGATATTTGAACGCGCCACCCTGCTGTGGGAGATATCGCCTACGATGCATACGCGCAAACCTTCAAGGGTGCCGAACTTCTCGCGGAGGGTGTACATGTCGAGCAGTCCCTGAGTTGGATGCTCGTGTGCCCCATCGCCCGCATTGATGATGTTGGCGTCCACCACTCGTGTCAGAAAATGCGCAGAGCCGGGAGCAGCATGACGAATCACTACCATGTCGATTTTCATCGCTTCGATATTGCGAGCGGTGTCTTTCAGGGTCTCGCCTTTGCTAACGCTGCTCGCCGCCGTTGAAAAGCTCACGACATCGGCGGAGAGTCGTCGTTCGGCCAGCTCAAATGAGATCCGCGTTCGAGTGGAACTTTCGAAGAACAGATTGACGACGGTCTTGCCTTGGAGCGGCGGAACCTTTTTGATCGGCCGGTCGAGAACTTCGCGAAACGAGACGGCCGTATCCAGAATCAACGCGAGTTCCTCTTTTGCCATGCCATCCAAACCGAGGAGATGACGACTTTTCAGTTTCATGCTCTGGTCTCCTTTCCTTCTTCGTCCACATCAAGTACGTAGACACTGTCCTCAGAGTCTGTTTCTGTCATCATCACTTTGATTTCCTGTTTGAGTGAAGTCGGGATGCTCTTCCCCACAAAATCTGCCTTGATCGGAAGTTCTCGGTGTCCCCGATCGATCAACACGAGCAATTCGATTAGAGCCGGGCGCCCGAGATCCGTCAGCGCATTCAGGGCAGATCGGATCGTCCTTCCGGTGAACAGAACATCATCCACCAGGACCACAACCTTTCCTGTGATGTCAAAAAGAATCTCGGTGCTCTTGAGCTGCGGTTGATCCAAACGACCCCGCAGATCGTCACGGTAGAGCGTAATATCGAGGATTCCAACCTGGACAGACTTACCCTCAATTTCTTCAATCTTCCTGGCCAATCGCCGGGCGAGGTATTCGCCGCGAGTTCTTATTCCCACGATCACCAGGTTGTCGGTTCCGATGTTCCTTTCGACAATCTCATGGGCAAGCCGGTTGACCGTTCTCCGAAAGCTTTCGCTGTCGATAGTTCTAATTTTGTTCATGACACCTCCATAAAACGAAAAACCCCCAATCCCGCAAAAGTCGGAAAAGGAGGTAACGTCGATTCAACATTCCAAAATGAAAAATCACAAATGAAGAGGTCGCATTTCTAATTTTTCATTGTCACTTCCTTCCCTACCTCGCCGGATAGGATTAAAGGATTCATTCAAAGAACAGGAAAACGTGTATGAATATACAACTGAAACACAATGAAAGCAAGCTGTAACCTTGAACCACGATCTCAACACGTCGTCAGGCGACCCGATCGAGAATCATCAGTCCGACAAGAACCGAGAGATAAATCAGAGATGCGAAAAAGAGCCTCCTCGCGTTCGGGTTGGTTCGCTCCCGGAACAACTGTATGGCAAGCCACAGAAACCCAAGGGTAAGAACGAAGGCTCCGACAAAATAGATCGCCCCAAGAACTCCTACGAGCGTGGGCATAAACACTGCTGGAACCAATGCAATGCAGTAGATCAAGATTTGACGGCTGGATGCTTCACCCGTAGGATCGAGAACAGTGAGCAGCTTGTAGTTTGCGCGAGCGTAGTCTTTGCGATACATCCAACCGAGCGAGAGGAAATGAGGCATTTGCCAGAAAAACAGGATAAAGAAAAGCGACCACGCGCCCATGGAGAGTTCGCCGGAGACCGCAGCCCAACCGATGAGTGGTGGTATGGCTCCAGGTATACCGCCAACCACCGTCGCAAAAGGGGTCACTCGTTTGAGCGGAGTGTAGATGAACAGGTATGAAGTCAATGTGACCAATGCCAGAAAAGCAGCCAGAAGATGCGTGAACACTGCCAGTTCCAGCACTCCCGTCACGGACAAACACAGTCCCAGGAGAAGTGCGTTTCTCTGGTGGATCCGCCCTGCAGGAAGAGGACGATGCTCCGTCCTTCGCATCTGGGCATCGAGATCGCGTTCGATATACTGATTGAGTGAGCCAGCCCCACCGCCGACGAGCAGTGTCCCGAAAAACGTGTGCATGAGCGTCGGCAAGGAAAGAGAATGACCGCCAGCGAGATATGCGCCACCCAGGGCAGTCACCACGGAGAGCAGAGTCAATTCAGGTTTGGTAAGAGCGACATAGTCGAGTACGCGAGAACGTCCGACACGAACAGCTCTTACCGAATTGAGTTCTTCGTTCATTTTTGAGTCACCGCCGGAGTTGAGGATTTGACGATGCCCGTTCCCAGCCTTCTCAGGATATAGCAGACGATGGAGTCTGCCTCTGCAGGTTTCAATCCCTGATTCGGCATGGGAGGAAACGCCGGGTTCATCTTCACCGGATTCAGTACAAACGCCATGATTTTCTCTTTGCTGCCGGCGTATTTCGGAATAACGTCCTTGTATGCCGGTCCGATCTTCTTCTGGTCAAAGAGGTGACAGGCGGAACACCTTCCATTGTAGATATCCTCTCCGGTCAACACAACACCAACAAATCCAAGTTTTGCCCGAAGATCTTCGGTCTCGAGATCGTGACGGTATGAAAGCAATGCCGCCTGACCTTTTGTAGCATTATACAGAGCGACCTGATCATTTGCCCCAAAGAGCGCCAGTGCAAAAGCGAAAACGAACAGCGCCGAGGCAGTGTGATGCGGCTGCGGCTCTTTGGCGTAGGCGTACACGAACTGAGCGGACAAAAACAGCAGAGCCACTCCAAGACCCGCAACAGCGAACAACGTTCCAGACATCGATTGTCCGGGAAGAAGGAAGAACCCTAGGAGCACAAGTGCAGGAAGAGCCAGTAATGAGCCGACGATGAGCCGGATCGACAGGTCTCGCACGAGATGTGCGTATTCGTCCTCGAGCGGCTGCTCCTTTTTCCACCAGAAGAGAAAGAAGAGGAGTCCGATACCAGTAGCGCCAGCTGCCAGTGCAATGAACTGGAAAAAGCGGACATACATATCCGGCAAGATGAAGAGATCAAGAACAGAACTCACACGAATCCAATTGTCCGAATCCGCTGCTGCGACAATCGAAGAGGCCATGAAAAACGTCGCAAGGAGGATGAAGATCAATCCATTGCGCCCGAAACGAAGGTGCGATCGAACATTGTCCTCACTGTAGTGCTCAATATCAAGGATCGTGTCGCTGGACCCTTTCCCCTTCTTCAGCACGTCGCTATAGCCTTCGAGGATATCTCCGAGTCGGAACGTGTACTTGTAGGCGTACAAGAAAGCGAGAGCAATCAGCAACAGGACGAAACCACTACAAGCGAGTGAAACGGCAATCGAGTCGGTTGTCTGAAGAAGCTGCGCATACACGAAGATGATTGAGAAGGCAGGGAGTAACGCAAGAAATGTCGGAAGCGTCTTGTTATAGAGTGCTGTTCCGATGAGATCCTTCGCCAGCCGGAGATAGAGAGGATTGCCTTCTTTCCGTCCCTTCTTCTCGTACCGGTACGAAAAGAACGATGCGCCGAGCAAGAAACCAAAATAGGGATAGAAGACGATCGAGATCAGCGCTCCGATGAGCAAGAGCAAGTGATAATGCTCAACCGATGGTGGAAAGGCAAGCGTCTTGAGTACGTCCATGGATTTCAGTCCAGATGCGACAAATGGTTGTCAGTGGTTACTGGGTCTTCGACAGAATTGGTTGATAGACCTTCGATTGTTTCAGTGACGCCGCTTTGTACCACGACTCAAAGTCTGTTGAATCCTGCGACACGACCTTCGTGTACATGTACGAATGACGCAAACCGCAGTACTCTGCACAGGCGACATCGTACGATGCGATTTTCGATGTCTTGAACCACATCAGGTTCTCTTTGTTGGGGATGGCGTCTTTCTTGATGCGAAATGCCGGAATGTAGAGCGAATGATTCACATCGAGCGAACGAATCGTGATCTTTACCGGCGTGTAGGCCGGCACGTAGAGCGTGTCCATCACGACACCGTTCGGATACTCGAAGGTCCATTGCCACATGCGCGCAGTGGCCTTGATCGGGACAGCCCCTTCCGGTATGATCGAAATCTTCCGGTATCCTTCCCATCCCATCCAGAACATTCCCATAAAGAGAACCAGAGGAATGACGGTCCACGTAATCTCCAGTGGGATATTGCCTTCGATATTCGTCGGATGCGGATTCTTCGAGCGCCGATAGCGGATGACGAAATACACCATGGCGATCAGAAGTCCCAGGAGAACCAGCGAGGAGATCCCAACGATCGTGAGAAACGTTGCATCGATGTAGTCGGCAAACGGCGACGCACTTTGGAACATAGACCTACCCTCTTTTACCGAAACGCGTAATCGAAAAACGTCAATGAAATAAAGATGAGAAACGTAGATCCTGCGATGAGAACGAAGTACCGGTACATCTTGTCCTCGAATTTCAGATGCATGAAGATGCTGAGCACAAGCGTCGTCTTGATGGAGGCAATGGTGAGTGCCGTTAGGATGATCCAACGTCCCAGATCCATACCGGAGAGAGCGACAGTGGTGCCGGTCAGCATGACCAGACCGATCCAGATCATGATATACCGGGCGTAGCTCACAATGTGAGTTCCCTCGCCGTGCTCCTGAGAATGTTCGTGCTGATCCATCAGTTCCGCCTAGTGCAAGAGATAAAAGAGTGGGAAGAGAAAAATCCAAATGATATCTACCAAATGCCAGTACAGAGCGCCAGCTTCGAGCCGCACGAAGGACCCTTTGTGAATCGTGCCATTCTTGACGAAGAACATCATCACGACCAGAACGACCATTCCGATAATGACATGCAACGCATGAAGTCCCGTCATGACATAGTACAAGCCGAAGTACAGAATAACTCCCTGCGGCTTGTTGATGAGATCGGGTGAACCCGGATAGATGCCGGCCACGATCTTGTGGTCCCACTCGAAGTATTTGTTCAGAAGAAACGCGAATGCCAGAACAACCGTCATGCCCACGAGAAGCAGGGTGAGGTTTTTCTTCCCTTCCTGAATCGCGGTGATAGACATCGCTACCGTCAAACTGCTTGTGAGCAGAATGATCGTGTTCACCGTGCCGACGAGTCTATCCAGCTCGTTCGCAGCCAATTCAAACTCTGCACCATGACTAAACCGATAGACGGCATAGATGATGAACAATCCTCCGAAGAGGATCAGTTCGGTGAAGAGAAAGAGCCACATGCCGAGTTTTGTGCCGGCATCGTCCCGATGCGTGTGGCCTTGTGTTGTGGCGGTCGCAACTTCTGAACTCACTTCGCCTCCTGAACGGCTTCGTATTTGCTGTAATCGTACGGCCCTGTGGTTACGGTGGGCACAACATCGAAATTCTCCAGAGGCGGCGGCGAGGGAACGGTCCACTCGAGAGTTTCCCCTCCCCAAGGGTTCGCGCCGGCTTTTTCGCCTTTGCGGAGCGAAATCAGGAGATTGACAAACATAACGAGGATACCTGAATAGAGTATCCACGACCCAACCGTTGCGATCACATGCAGGGTCTGGAACTGCGGCAGATAATCATAATATCGCCTCGGCATTCCCTGGTATCCGAGTATGAACATTGTAAAATAGAGAACATTGAAACCGATCGTCACCATGAACCAGGAGACGACGGCCGGTTTCTTCTTGAACATTTTCCCTGTCATTTTGGGGAACCAGTAGTGCAGCGCCGCGAACAGACCGAAGCCTGTTCCACCAAACATGACGTAATGAAAATGTCCGACGACGAAATACGTATCCGTAACGTGGATATTGACCGCCAACGCCCCGAGCATCAAACCCGTGAATCCGCCGATGCAGAACTGGACGATGAACGAGAGTATGAACAGCAGCGGAACTTCCAGAGCGATGGAGCCTTTGTAGAGCGTGGCGATCCAGTTGAAGACCTTGATGGCGCTTGGAATCGAAACAAGAAACGTCAGGAAGGAAAACACGAACATCCCCGTGTTGCTCATTCCCACGGTGAACATGTGATGAGCCCAGACGAGGGAGCCGACGAACGCAATAGCGAGACTGGAATAGGCAATGAACTTGTAGCCAAAGATCGTTCGGCGGGCAAATACCGGAAGAATCTCGGAAACGACACCTAAACCCGGTAGGATCATGATATAGACAGCGGGGTGAGAGTAGATCCAGAAAAGATGCTGATAGAGAATCGGATCACCACCAAGGGAAGGATCGAAAATCCCGACTCCGAACCAACGCTCGATTGCCACGAGAAGCAGCGTGATACCGATGATCGGCGTTGCCAGAATCTGAACCCATGCCGTGGCATACAATGACCAAACAAAGAGAGGCATTCTGAACCAGGTCATACCCGGAGCACGCATCCGGTGGATGGTTGTCACAAAGTTCAATCCTGTGAGAATCGATGAGAAGCCAAGAATGAAGGCAGCCATCAATGCGGGGATAACATTTGTGGATGTGCGGATGCTGTACGGCACATAAAAAGTCCATCCTGTGTCCGTTGCGCCTCCGGGAAGAAAGACGCTGACCAGAGCGAGCAATCCGCCGGCGAGAAAAAGCCACCAGGAGAGAAGATTGAGCCGGGGAAAAAACACATCCTTTGCGCCGATCATGATTGGCATCATGAAGTTGCCGAAGACGGCCGGCAGACCCGGGATGATGAAGAGGAAGATCATCATGATCCCGTGCAACGTGAAGAATGTGTTGTAGGTCTGTGGTTCAATAATCGTCTTACCGGGAGTGAGCATCTCGAGACGCATCAGCACCCCGAGTGTGGCAGCGATCAGAAAGAACGTCAGCAAACTGAAAAGATACAGGATGCCAATGCGCTTATGATCCGTGCTGAGAATCCAGGCAAAGATCCCTTTGTGTTTTGAAGGCGCATGATAGAAATCGGGTTCTGGCGCCCCGTGTGCTGCTGCAGCTATAGCCATGCCTTGCTTACCTTTCTGCTTGCTTCTTTTTTGGTCCCACGAGAAACACGAGGACAAAGACACCCACAAGAATCAATATGACAATCGCCGAAATGCGGACAATATTCAACGTATACGAATGCGACTCGGGGTCGTAGCTGAAGCAAATCGTCAGGAGAGTTGCAATCGTCGGCCCGATTTTGCCGGTCGATGCTTCATACACAGCCATTTTTATATCAAACGGCAGATATTTGATTCCATTGATGTAGCGTGTGATCTTCGCTTCAGGCGAAACAATAATCAGAGCTCCTGCGTGAACGAAGTCGTTGCCGCTCCTCATGAAATAGAATCCTGCGGCATTCGTCAGGCGCTGGATGCTTATGCTATCGGCTGTCAGAAACCTCCACCCTTTCGGATCGGTTCGCTTGCCGACAAGGTCAAGGTAGTTCTCTTTCTTCGCAGCAGCTATTTCGGGCGTTTCCCGGTGGTCGAAGCTGACCGTGAGGATCTGATAATCTTTTCCCAACTCCAGGTCCATCTTATCAACCATCTTCGCTAATTCATTCAGGAGCGGGCTGCAGATTCCCGGGCAGCGATAATACACAAACGTGAAGATGGTGGGCTTGTTCATCAGAGACTTCAACTGAACAAGCTGTCCGGTTTCATCATATAACTCAACATCCAGTGGCAACGTCTGACCGAGCTTCTCCTGGATACCAACTTTCGGCGGTTGTTGCCGGGCGCTTGTCGACGAAACCACGACGGCGCAGAGCAAAACACAACACAACGCAAAGCTTCGCATTTCTAACCCTTTCTGGCCCTCAGTCCATTGACATACTGAAAGAGAGCTGTCCACTGAGCCGGCGAGAGCTGCGCGACTTCAGCCCTGAAACCAATCTGCACAGGATCCGCAGAGACGATCTTTATGAATTGGCCAACTGTGGTGCTTGTGCCGCCTTGAACCAAGGCCGTAAGCGCTTTGCGCTTGTCCCTTGTAAGGCGGACGAAGAGTTCTTCCCCCGAATTGCCGGATCCCGAGACGATACTCCCGGCAAGACCAGTAATCCACGTTACATCAGGACTCGACTCTGCAACGATGTTCTTTTCGGCGATCTGAATGGGAACCTGTCCGGGAGAATTACTCCCTTTGGACAGTTGATACGCTGTTTCGAGACCTTGAAGATCCTGAGGCGTGTCGACCGGATGTCCGGTCGTAAAAGATCTCACAAAGTGAATCAGAGCGAACCGATCTGCCGGAGGCAGATAACTGAACGACGCCATGCCGTTCTTCGTGATCCCTTCCTGCAGAGTCTTGTAGATTTGTGAAATCTTCGAACCGTTCGTCCATCCTTGCAGTGAGTGAAAATTCCTCGGCTTCGGATTCAGTGTGACGGAGGCAGAACCACTTCCTTCCCCGTTGTCTCCGTGGCAGGATGAGCAGTTTGCTTTAAAGAGTTCTTTCCCTTTTTTCATCAACTCCGGTGTGGAGACCGAAACTATCATGACATCAACCGGGGGAAGATTCCTCGGGCTCTGCAGGGCAATGTCCTGAAGATAGGCGGAAGAGTCCTTCAACACGACGGGGGAAACGGAGTTTTTTCCTATCACTGTCAAATTGTCGACATACAGATAGCCGAGTCCACCAAGGATGACAATAAAATAGATGTAGGAATACCCGAAGAGTTTACTGGGCTTCCTGAGCAAGTCCATGAAATCCATTTCAGCTTTGAGATCCGACTTCTTGTCCATACGTACCTTTTCTGATCACAGACGAAAACTGAGGCCGCGTTCCAACTTTGGATCTCCGATCGCGATCACATTGTTGCGCTTCATTTTGTATGCCATGACAACGATCGCGAGTCCAACGATGAAAACCGGGAAGGCGAGATCTGTCCAGCTCAACGAAACCTTTTCGCTGTATGACGGCATCACGAGCCAGTAGAGGTCGAGGAGGTGCGCGATCAGAATCCAGATCGCCACCAACTTCAGGCGTTTGAGATCCATCTTTGAATCCTGTGTCAGCAGAGCGACATAGGGGACAACAAAATGCACGATGATGAGAAGAATGGAAACGACTTCCCATCCGTTCTTCCACCGCGTGATGAACCAGATCGTCTCATCGGGCAGATTCGCATACCAAATCAGAAGAAACTGACTGAAGGCGATGTAGGCCCAGAAGTTGATGAACGCGAAGAGGAGCGCTCCCAGGCTGTAGAAGCTGTCCCTCTGAAGTTTCGGGAGATACCCGTTCTCATGGAAATAGATAATGACCACTGTCGCCGCTGAGATCGAAGCGAGAACCGTGCCGGCGAAATAGTAGACACCGAAAATCGTCGAAGCCCAGTGGGGTTCGAGGCTCATGGCCCAATCCACTGCAGTAAGCGTCAACGAGATCGCAAACACCGGAAGAAAGAATGCGGCAAGCCTTACATTGATCGTCGTCAACCTGGGATCCTTCGTGGTGTCCTGTTTGGTGGAATTCCGCGTGAACAGAACATAGAAGAGACTCCACAGCAGATACATCACGGCGAACCGGATGAGAAAGAAACTGACATTCAAGTAAGGAGATTTCGCCACAAGAACTTTGTCTGCTGCCAGAGCCTCCTCATGCGTCCAATGGAACAGATCATGGAGATGGAAGAACAAGGGAAGAGCGATCAGTGGCAAAAGCAGGACCAATGAGCCAAGAAACTCGTTCACCCGTCTCATCGGTGTGCTCCACACTGCACCAGCAATGTACTCCAGGGCGATGAGAAATACGGAACCTACGGCCACGCTTGTGAAAAAGAGGTAGCCTATGGCATTATCAAATGCCATGCGTCGGGGATCAATCACATATCCAAGGGCGATCGCTGCGATTCCCACCACGAGGAGACCCCACCCCACTTGCCTGAGCTTCGCGGGGAGTTCCTTTTTCAATCCCTCCAAAGAGACGGGGGTGCTCATTTCAGATCAGACTCCTTTGCGTTATGGGCTCGTTGCAACACCCGGATGTACTGGATAATGGCCCAGCGATCATCCCGAGAGATTTGCGAGGCATATGATGGCATCACGTTTTGTCCTTCCGTGATAACATGATAGATACTTCCATCCGGCCAATTTCGCACTTTGTCCGAGTGAAGCGTCGGAGGATTGGGGAACTGTCCGGCCAGTCGGCTGTCACCGCGGGCAAAATTTCCGTGACACGGGCTGCAGTACGTCAGAAACTTTGTCTTTCCCCGATCGATGACCTCCTTTGTCGGTAAGAGAGGGTTCACGAGGTTCTTTGCAGCCTCATCCGGCTTTCCTTTGAATGGATACGGGAGAAATCCTCTCGCAACGGTGCCTTCGACCGGACGTCGCATTCCGATGCCGTCTGTGAACAGGTCACTCGGTCGTTGGGCTTTCAGTTTTGCTTGTGCGCTCATCCATGAAAACGGTTCCATGTACAGAAGCTTATTGAAAGTGAAGTACGTCCCTCCGGAAACGAGGATCGCCGTCAGAGCGAGCACGCCGATAAACTTCGGATCGAATATGTGCTGTCCGTGATCGAGATCCTCCAGGTCGAAAAATACCGGCCCAATCTCCTTCCCTCCGACCTTTGCGAGAAACTCCTCGACAGCCTTCTGGTTGAATGTTGGATCATCGGCCTGGATGCAAATCCCGAACTTGTTGGAAGACACTTTCTTCATGTAGGGAGTGTCATGAAGCGGATGGCTGTTGTTCGGAAACTTGAAATACAGAACAATCATTGTCACGACGGATAGCACCGAGGCCAGGAGCACGGTAATTTCGAACGCCACCGGTACAAACGCCGGCCATGACCAGAACGGTTTTCCGCCGATGACCAGCGGGTAGTCGATCAGCGTCACCCATGTCATGAACAACACAGAGGAAGTTGCGCCAAGAAGTCCAAACACCAGAGCGAAGACGCCGAGCCGTGATTGCTTCAGTCCCATCGCCTTATCCATGCCGTGGACCGGATAAGGAGTGTTGATGTCGAAGCGGGTATATCCGGCACTCGTGGTTTCATGCGCGGCGTGAATGATCTCGTCGGGAGTATCAAACAGTGCTGTTACGGCAAAGAGATGCTTTTCATTCATACATGCTGCTCAGCGTCTAATGTTTCGATGGCTGGCCACCTTCGATGACCGCTTTCAGTTCGCTGATGGAGACGACGGGCAAAACCCGCACAAAAATCAGAATCAGCGTGAAGAACAATCCGAAGCTCCCAAGAAGAATGCCGACGTCATAAAAAGTCGGGGTATAGTGTCCCCAGCTCGAAGGCAGAAAATCACGCGAGAGCGACGTGACAATAATAACGAATCGCTCGAACCACATGCCGATGTTCACCGTGATACCGATGATGAACATCGCGGGAATCGATCGCCGGATCTTCTTGAACCAGAATAATTGCGGGAAGATCACATTGCAGCTCACCATCGTCCAATACGCCCAGGCATACGGTCCGAGAGCCCTGTTGAGGAATACGAAGCGTTCGAACTGATTACCGCCGTACCACGCAATGAACATCTCCATGGCGTAGGCATATCCCACCATCGAGCCTGTGAGGATCATGACCTTGTTCATCTTCTCGAGATGATCAAGGGTGATGATGTGCTTCAAATTGAAGGCCTGCCGAACGAAGATCAGTACATTCTGGACCATCGCAAATCCCGAGAACACGGCTCCGGCAACGAAGTACGGCGGGAAAATGGTGGTATGCCAGCCGGGAATGACAGACACGGCGAAGTCAAAGCTCACGATCGTGTGAACAGAGAGCACCAATGGTGTCGCAAAGCCTGCCAGAATCAAGTATGCTCGCTCATAATGCTGCCAATGCCTGTTGGAATGTCTCCAACCGAGGCTGAAGAGCGAGTAGATGACCTTTTTGATCTTGTTCGTCGTCCGGTCCCTCAGGGTCGCCAGATCAGGGATCAGCCCGACGTACCAGAAAACGAGAGAGACTGTGAAGTATGTCGACACCGCGAAAACGTCCCAGAGTAATGGCGACGTGAAATTCACCCAGAGACCGTGTTGATTGGGGTACGGCGAAAGATACATCGGGAGCCATTCGCGCCCGGTGTGCAGGAGTGGAAACAAGCCTGCGCACATGACAGCGAAAATGGTCATTGCTTCGGCGAACCGGGCGATGCCTGTCCGCCATCGTTGCCTCAGAAGGAAGAGGATTGCGGAGATCAGTGTTCCGGCATGACCAATTCCGACCCAGAAGACGAAATTGACGATATCAAATCCCCAACTCACAGGCTGATTCACGCCCCAGAGGCCGAGACCTTTGTAGAGCGTCATCCCGATGCAGAACACGCCGATAGAAAAGAACGAGAGCGCGATGCTGAAGATGATCCACCACATGCGGGACGGAAACTGGTCGAGCGGAGCAGCGATGGTCGCGTCGACCTCGGCGGCCGTGGGGCTTCCCTCAACGACGGGGAGTTCGCGTGTATAGTCCAATGCAGCAGTGCTCACGTGAGATTCTCCGAGTGTATGTTGCGAAGTTTCGCGAGGTACGTCACGTTCGGTCGTGCGTTCGTATCTTCCAGCACATGATAGCCAAGGTCGTGAGCACGATAGAGTGAGATATCCGATTTCGGATCATTCATGTCACCGAATACGATCGCCGTAGCCGGACAAGCTTCCTGGCAGGCGGTTTTCACATCACTCCCTTTCAACGGCCGCCCTTGTTCAGTCGCATGCTGGCGCGCATCGGCGATCCGCTGCACGCAGAATGTGCACTTCTCCATGACGCCGCGCGAGCGGACAGTCACTTCAGGATTGTGCATGAGACTGATCGGTTCCTGTTCATAGTATCCTTCAGCAAGATTGTCCCTCCAGTTGAAGAAATTGAATCGACGCACTTTGTAAGGACAATTGTTCGAGCAGTACTTGGTACCCACACACCGGTTGTACACCATTTGATTCAATCCGTCCGGGCTGTGGTTCGTCGCAACCACGGGACACACGTTCTCGCATGGCGCGTTGTCACAATGCTGGCAGAGCATCGGCTGGTGGCTGAGTGACGGATTGTCGGGCGTGCCGGCATAGTACCGATCGAGACGAATCCATTGCATTTCCCTTCCCCGCTGCACCTGCTCTTTGCCGACCACCGGGATATTGTTCTCAACATTGCATCCGGCAACGCAGGCATTGCATCCGGTGCATTTGTTCAGATCAATCGACATCGCCCATTTGACGCCGTTATACTCAACGTCATGGGCAATATTGAAGAGCTCTTTCTTCTCGTGATGGAGAAATGTTGGATCTTTCTCGTACTGCCGCAGCGTCCCTTCGCGGATAATCTCGCGTTTCAAATGCAATTCTTTGACGAAAGTATCATCGAGGGAGTGGTGTTCCTGTGTCGTCACCAATTCATATTGCCCGGAGGCTTTGACGATCTTGGCGCCGGGGACAACTCGCGCCCCCGCAATGGAAGCCTTCGAGAGCAGTCCCCCCACATCCACACCAACATCGGAGCCGATCGGACCGGCATTTGTCCGGCCGTATCCCATTTCAATAGAGACATATCCGTCTGCCTGACCAGGTTGGATAAACACAGGCACCGTTTGTTTTCCATGGGGTAACGAGATCTCTACTCGATCATTGTTGTCCACCCCGAGTTCTTTGGCTGTCCTGGTCGAAATCGAAGCGTAGTTGTCCCAAACGACTTTCGAAATCGGATGCGGCAACTCCTGCAGCCAGCCGTTGTTGGCAAATGTCCCGTCGCTGATATAGAAATTCCGGGTGAGACCTATGACGTATCCGTCTGTTGCCACGGGGATTGCCGTGCTCAGCGAATCGCTCTTGAATCGAGAAGGTTCGGTGCTATGGTCACTTGCTGCAACGACTCCGTCATGCAACGAAGCGTACCAGAAGGACTTAAAATCCACACTTCTGTTCAGCGTTGGGAAAATCGTCTTTTCCCAATGCGTCATGAGATATTCATGATAAAGTGTCTCATGAAACGAGTCCTTTCCCTGAATCCAGGAGAGAAGCACCGCTTCTTTTTGCCGTGTGTCATAGAGTGGGGCAATCACAGGCTGCTGGAACGAATAGACACCAGTCCGGACGTTGAAATCACCCCAGGATTCAAGCGCGTGATTTGCCGGCAAAACGTACGCGCAGAAGCGTGAGGTTTCGTCAGTGCTTTCAACGAGACTTATGCTGACCGCGACACGCTTGAGAGCCTCCTCATAGCCGAACTCTTTGGGCAACTGGAACACGGGATTTGTTCCGACGTGAACAACTACCCCAACCTGTCCCGACTTCATTCGGGCCACAAGAGACTCGAGTTGTGAAGGCGTGGAATGATCCGAATAGGAAACGGACTTCTTTTCTTCGTAGAGCGCTGAGTTCCCGAGCATCTCATTGAGGTAGTTCACTGCGACGTGAACTTCGACAGGAAGGACATCACCAGCTAAGACAATCGAACGTCCGACATTCGCTGAGAGATCGTCGGCGAGATGGTTCAGTACCTCAACCGGAAGCGAGTGCTGGTTCGCGAATTGCAGAAGGCTCGCTCCGCTCGCCTGAACAGGAATCGTTCCCTTCAAGGAACCCTTCTTGCGTACCAATCCAATCTCATTGATCAGTGCGAGGAGGAGTCCCAGCTGCTGACTGGGATTGAGCCTCAACCGATAGTCGGCGTTGGCACCGGTCAGACTCATCGCGCCCTCAATACAATAGAGCCGGTTGAAATCTTTCGACTTCATGATGTCGCGGCCATTCGTGAACCGGCGAACCTGCTCAATCGTCATCCCTTCGGTGCCGAGAAAATCCGATTCAAGCGCCAGAACAATTTTTGCCTTTTCCCAGCTGATGGAAGGAATCTCCGTCGATCCATAACTGAGTTGCCACGCGCGTCGACGGTTCGCGTCGTTGAACAGATCATACACATAGAGTCGCGTCGTGGGATACTTTGCGCTGACATCTGACAACACCTTGGCTGCCGTTGGCGAGTGAACGGAGTGAAGCACGAGCGCAATCTCTTTTGTAGTCTTCGCACACTCATCCAGCAAGCGCGTGATGTCTGCATCTGCCTGCTTCCACGTCAGCGTACCCGATTTTCCCGAGGAACTGCCATATTCGGGACCCCGCAGACGATTGGGATCATAGAGATTGAGAACACTTCCCTGCCCTGTCGCACAAATCTTTCCCTGGTTGATGGGATGATCCGGGTTGCCGTCGAGTTTGATCGGTCTTCCCTCACGAGTCTTGACAAGAATTCCGCATGACTGTTCGCATCCTGTGCAGGTAGACGCATAGAAGTTTGGTACTCCCGGCGTAACTTCTTCCGGTTTCCTCGTGTACGGAACGATCTCGCCGCGGTCACGGTAATTGCTGCATCCCGCGGCGGCGAAAGCGGCGGATGCGGTCAGGAGCGCGAGGAACTGTTTCCGCGACATGCCGGAGAGCTCAGACATTTTGAAATCGTCCGTCACACCGTCCATAAACTCATGCGCCTTCAACTCACCGACAGCGTCTTTGTCATGCAACTCCCGTAAACTTTTCCAGTATTTTGATTCATTCGACATTCGACTTGGAGCCTTCCTTTGTTCTCGGAACTGCCATCGGATGTGCTGTCATGCTCACCGGTTGATCCCGGCTGAATGCTCGTTTGTTCGATCCCAGGAGACTGCGAAGAAAACCTCCGGCGAGAATACCGCCCCCCACGGTCGCAAAGAGTTGACCAAAGAATGCGCGACGTTGGGGACGTTCTGCGTCTTTCTCTTTCACTTTCTTGTTCATAAGAATTTCCATTCCAAAAGGTCTAGCGGTGACAGGCGCTGCAATACTCAGGCCCCTTTTTGATTCCAGGGACATTGCTCAGTGTCTCCGGTGCGGAGCGATGGCATTTGAGACACGCTCCCATCGTAAATTCCGAGACCTGATTGACGACATCCATCGCTTCGATCTGTCCGTGACAGTTTGCACAGTCGATTCCACGATTCACATGCGAACTATGATTGAAGTACGCGTAGTCAGGCACCTTATGTACCCGCTTCCACGGAAGAGCGATCCCCTCTTCGTAGTACTTCGTGAGCTTGATAATCTCTGGTTTGTTCTTTCGGGCGACTGAGTGGCAATTCATACATATGGAAACCGCAGGAACGGACGCGCTGGGAGAAGTGGTGACTGCCGTGTGACAATATTTACAATCGATACGCATCGTTCCTGCATGCAGTTTGTGGGAAAATGCAACGGGTTGAACTGGCGCATAGCCAACGCCATCGCGTTCCGCACGCGACAGATAGTACGTAGCAATGAAGGAGACTGCCGCGACAAACACGACGAGAGGAAGACGAACGCGCAACGTGTAGTCAAGCAGTGATTTTTTCATGCATTGGCTCGCGAAACACTCTTTGATAGGCCGGTAGGTAACGTCAGAAGGCCTCAGTTTATTGGGTAAACTCGATCCTCAACTTCTCAGGAAAGCCTTCACGCAGCAGAAAACACTTAAAATGTTAAGAAAAGTTCCGGTTCGATGCAAATAGTTTAACTGGTTGACGCATTTTGGCAAGAGTCAGCCCCCCCTCGAGGTCGTCCAGAGATACTCTGCAATGACTCATCCAAGCCTCCCCGGCCATACCATGAAAGGGCAACGATGACTGCACTTCAATACCGTCGTGTTGAACTTGCTGTCCGAGATTGGTAATATACGGCGTAGATTAGCTAAAGTTGAATTTCTATACAGATGCTCCCCACCAGATGACGACTGCACCGATTCTCGAGGTCACCTTCCAATGCTATCATTGCGGTACTCCGACTGGCAGATCACCCGTCGAATACGATGGGAAGCTCTTCTGCTGTACCGGCTGCAAGGCCGTGTACCAGATACTCGCTCAGAGTGAGCTCTGCCGATATTACGAGTTCGAACAATCTCCCGGCAATACGCCGTCCCTCAGACCGGCTCCCCGATTTGAGTTTCTCGACGACCCCGCCGTTCTCCAACAGCTCCTCGACTACTCCGAAGAAAACACCAGCCTCCTGACGCTCCATATTCCACAGGTGCACTGCAGTTCATGCATCTGGCTTCTCGAGAACCTGCACCGTCTGGACGAAGGAGTGCAATTCTCCCGCGTCGATTTTCTGAAGAAGACCCTTCTCCTCCGATTTTCGAATGCAAAGACTTCCCTGCGAAAGATCGTCGTGCTTCTTGCATCATTGGGATATGAGCCAGAACTCAACCTCGGCAGCAGCTCAAAGAAATCGACACCGCATTCCAATCGCGCACTCTATCTCAAGCTCGGCGTTGCAGCCTTCTGTTTTGGGAACATCATGTTGTTCAGTCTTCCGGAGTATCTGGCGGGTTCAAGGGCAGACTTTTCCTCGCGTAGCCTGTTTGGGTATCTTAACCTCCTGCTCGCCCTTCCGGTTGCATTCTACAGCAGTTCCCTTTTCTATGTTTCTGCATTTCAGGGACTTCGGAAACACGTCATTAACATCGACGTTCCGATAGCACTTGGCATCGCCGTGGTGTTTCTCCGCAGTGCTGTGGAAATCCTCGCTGGAACCGGGCCCGGATATTTTGATTCGCTCACCGGGCTCGTCTTTTTTCTTCTCATCGGGCGCGTATTCCAGAACAAAACGTACGAAGGATTGAATTTCGACCGACAGTACCAATCGTATTTCCCCCTTGCGGCTGCTGTGAGGAAGAACGGCACGGAGACCACGATCCCTATCACCTCTCTCCGACCTGGAGACCGGATAGTCATTCGCAACAACGAGATCATACCGGCAGATGCCGTGGTCATGCAAGGGCTCGCGAGGATTGACTACAGTTTCGTGACGGGCGAATCTCAACCAAAGCTGAAGGCAGTCGGAGATCTCGTGTTTGCCGGGGGTAAGCAGATAGGATCGACCTTGGAACTGGAGGCGATCAAAGAAGTATCTCAGAGCAAGCTTGTGCAATTGTGGGACGATTTCGGTTCATCGGAAAAATCCAAATCCCGACTGCTCACCTTGTCAACGACCATCGGAAAACAGTTCACTCTGGGCATTCTCATTCTTGCCACGCTCACGGGACTGGTTTGGCTTTTCCTGGATCCGACCCGTCTTCTCAACGCGGTGACAGCAATTCTCATTGTTGCGTGTCCTTGCGCCCTTTCCCTGGCAGCGCCATTCGCATTCGGAACCACGATGCGGATTTTCGGTACGAGAGGCATGTATCTGAAGAACCCGGGCGTCGTGGAAGCTCTCGCGAAGATTGATGCCATCATTTTCGACAAAACCGGAACGATTACGCAGGCGCAATCAGCTTCCATTCGATTTGTCGGTGACCTCACGAGCGCAACAGATCGACGGATCATCTCGACTCTTGCCCGAAGTTCCACCCACCCATTGAGCCGCGCAATTGTTGAGTCTCTCAACGTGTGGGAGTCAAGTGAAATTGAAGATTTCGAGGAAATCGAAGGGGAAGGCATTCGGGGGTCGGTCGACGGCCGGCGCGTGCAACTTGGTTCCGCAGGGTTCGTGAATTCAGTTTCCTCAGCCACGGACCTGGGGACAAACCAAACGCGTGTCTATGCTTCTCTCGACGGCCGCGTTCTCGGCTGGTTTGAATTCGAGAACAAGTATCGTGAAGGCTTGCGGGATGTGCTCATGCAACTGGGATCACACCGTTCGATCATCGTTCTCTCCGGCGATAGCGACAGTGAAGAGATCCGTTTGAAGGAACTCTATCCGGGCTTCGCGGAACTGCGTTTCAACCAGAAACCAGCTGATAAGCTGGAATTTGTTCGCGAGCTCCAGGCAGCCGGTCGCAGCGTCATGATGATCGGCGACGGACTGAACGATGCGGGAGCACTGTGGCAGAGTGACGTGGCGATCGCTGTAACGGAAGAAATCAACACATTCTCTCCAGCCTGTGATGCGATTTTCAACGCCACGCAGTTTGGAATGCTCGATCGCTTTGTAGGGTTCGCTTCGACAAGCATGAGGGTCGTCTATGGGAGCATCGCTCTCTCCATCGTCTACAATTTTGTAGGATTGACATTCGCCGTTCAGGGGAATCTCTCCCCTCTTCTTGCTGCAATCCTCATGCCTCTGAGTTCAATTAGCGTGGTCGTTTTTTCAACAGCAACGACGCGGATTCTCGCCAAGCGCAAAGGACTTCTCTGATGTCAGTAATCTGGGTTCTTGTCGGATTCAGCATTATCGTCGCCCTTGGATTTCTTGTGGCGTTCATCTGGGCTGTCCGCTCCGGACAGTACGATGACAAGTACACACCGTCGGTGAGAATTCTCTTTGAGGAAGACGATAAATCTAGTACTTTCAACCACGAAATCAGGAAAACACCGGAAGGACCAGGCACCGATGGAGATGGTAACGATCAAGTACGATAATCGAATCGTACGCAACTTCGCTGTCGCGACGATGGTGTGGGGGGTAGTGGGAATGCTCGTCGGACTGCTCATCGCGATCGAGATGTTCGAGCCGGCGATGAACGCCAAGCTTCAGTTCCTCACGTTTGGGCGCGTGCGACCGCTTCACACGAATGCCGTCATCTTCGCGTTCGTCGGAAACGGCATATTCATGGGAGTCTACTACTCCTTGCAGAGACTCTGCAAAGCACGCATGTTCAATGATTTGCTTAGCAATATCCATTTTTGGGGATGGCAGTTCATCATCGTATGCGCGGCCTTGACGCTGCCACTGGGATTCACGACGGGCAAAGAGTACGCGGAACTCGAATGGCCCATCGACATCCTGATCACGCTCATCTGGGTGGTATTTGCGGTCAATTTCATCGGGACCGTCATCAAGAGACGCGAGAAGCACATGTACGTGGCGATTTGGTTCTACCTGGCCACCCTTGTGACGATCGCTGTCTTGCATATTGTCAACTCCATCGAGCTCCCAGTTTCGTATCTCAAGAGTTATCCGGTCTATGCCGGAGTGCAGGATGCTCTCGTGCAATGGTGGTATGGCCACAACGCCGTAGCGTTTTTTCTGACAACTCCCTATTTAGGCCTGATGTACTATTTCTTGCCCAAGGCGGCTGACCGGCCAATCTACTCGTACCGTTTGTCCATCGTGCATTTCTGGTCCCTCATCTTCCTGTATATCTGGGCGGGTCCACACCACCTACTCTACACGGCACTTCCCGATTGGGCACAATCCCTCGGCACGGTGTTCTCCGTGATGCTCCTTGCGCCGTCGTGGGGGGGCGCCATCAACGGACTCCTTACACTCCGAGGCGCGTGGGACAAGGTTCGCGAAGACCCTGTGTTGAAGTTCATGGTCGTCGCAATAACCGCTTACGGCATGGCGACATTTGAAGGACCGATGTTATCTCTGAAGAACGTCAACGCGATATCGCACTACACGGATTGGACAATTGCCCACGTTCACATCGGTGCACTCGGATGGAACGGATTCCTCACGTTTGGAATTCTCTACTGGTTGATACCGAAGATGTGGAAGACAGAATTGTATTCCCGCAAACTTGCCAATCTCCATTTCTGGCTTGGAACGCTGGGCATCGTATTCTATGCAATATCTTTGTACTGGGCGGGGATCACGCAGTCGCTCATGTGGAAACAATTCACCCCCTTCGGAGTTTTGCAGTATCCGAATTTTCTTGAGACGGTCCTTCAGATCCTCCCCTTCTACATGATTCGCGCACTCGGAGGAGCGATGTACCTCATCGGAGCGCTCATCATGGGATACAACCTGAGCCGCACGATGAAGCAAGGGAAACTTGTCCCCGACGAAGAGGCCACCGTTCCTGCACACTGGGACGAAGCACACGCGGTCAAGTTGAACAAGCACCGCTGGATCGAGAGACGCCCGATCCAATTCGCTCTCCTCGCCACCGCGGTGGTTTCCATCGGCGGCCTGGTCGAACTCGTGCCAACGTTTCTCGTGAAGACGAACATACCCACCATTGCTTCGGTCAAACCCTATACTCCGCTCGAATTGCAGGGGCGCGACATCTACGTACGTGAGGGCTGCTATACCTGTCATTCCCAGATGATCAGGCCATTCCGTTCAGAGACGGAACGCTATGGAGACTATTCGAAGGCAGGGGAGTTTGTGTACGACCATCCGTTCCAATGGGGTTCGAAGCGAACCGGACCGGACCTCCATCGCATCGGGAAGAAATACAATAACCTGTGGCACTTCATGCATATGGAAGATCCGCGGTCTGTCTCCCCGGGTTCTATCATGCCGGCATATCCATGGCTCTATACCCAGAGCATCGACACAGCGATTGTGGGATCGAAGATCCGCGCGATGCAGAAACTCGGGGTACCATATCCAAAGGAATACGACAGACAGGCAGTCGGTGACTTGAAGGCGCAAGCGACGCTGATCGCTGGGGACCTTCAGCAGCAGAATGCCCCCGGCGATCCCGACAAGGAAATCATCGCGTTGATTGCATACCTGCAACGGCTCGGTACGGACATTTCCGCGCAACGCTGAGGAGAAAAGGCCATGGTTTCGAACATTCTCGAAGCGATCGAAGGAATCGGAATCTACTCATTAGCGTCCATGTTTGTTTTTGTTCCTTTCTTCATTGGTGTCCTCGTCTATGTCGTCCGGTTGAAAAAGGAAGACTCCGACAAGATGAGTCAATTACCACTGAACTGATGCAGTCTAAAACAGCACAATAGGTGTAATCGTGAACAGGGATCGACTTCATCGCATGACGCGCCGTTTGATCTATCCAAGACTCCGCACAGGACACATCCTCATGATTTCGCTTCTGCTCCTTTTCTGCAGCGGGGTCATGATGGCTCAGACGCAGGCGGCCGACCGAGGAACCGAGGCGGCACTGATTTTCACGGGTCTCCTCACTGCGTCGTTCATCATACTCACGTTCTTTATCATCTTCGTCCTCGATGGCGACGTTGAGCCGATTCTTCGCATCATTCGAACTCTTTACCACGCCGTTACCCCGAAAGGCGGACCGACCGTTATTCCCCAGGACGAAGACTTTGACGGGATCAAGGAGCTTAACAACCGAGTTCCGCCGTGGTTCAACTATCTTTTCGGCGGAACAATTCTCTTTGGGGTTGTCTACATGCTGAACTATCATGTCTGGCAATCGAGCCCTCTTCCTCGCGCTGAATATGCCGAAGAAGTTTCCGCTGCCGATCTGTCGCGTCGCATCCGGATGGTTGCCGAAGGAACCATCAACGAAGACGAACTGGTGGCTCTGAGAGACGACGCCGCGTTGAAGGCAGGACAGGAGCGGTTTCTCAAGAATTGCGTCACCTGCCATGGTTTACACGGGGAAGGAATCGTCGGGCCCAATCTCACCGATCCATACTGGATCCATGGCGGTGGGATCAAGAACGTCTACGCGACGATCAAGAACGGCGTTCCCGAAAAAGGCATGATCAGTTGGAAGCTTGTATTCACTCCCAAAGAAATCCAGCAAATCGCGAGCTTTGTTTTGTCACTACAAGGAACAAACCCTCCAAACGGAAAGAGGCCTGAGGGCTCGATGTACGTGGAACCCACGCCCCAGGTGAAGGACATCAGCAAATCAGTCGGGCGATAGAAGAACCCGGAGAGGTGAGAGGCACATGTCGAGCGCTCCGACCGAGCAATCATTTCGCGATCATCTCGGAATCGTATCGGAAGAAGGCAAACGCAAATGGATCTACCCCAAAGCCCCCGGGGGAAGGTTCCATTCGGCCCGACTGATCGTCAGCTGGATCCTGCTTGCGGTGTTGTTCGTAAGTCCCTTCCTGCGCGTCAACGGACATCCCTTCATGCTGTTCGATATCACCGAGCGAAAGTTCGTCATCCTGGGACAGATCTTCGGGCCGCATGATTTTTTCCTTCTCGCACTCGCAATGATCACGACGGTGGTTTTCATATTCCTCTTTACGGTAGTGTTCGGACGCTTGTTCTGCGGCTGGATCTGTCCGCAAACGGTTTTCCTCGAGATGGTGTTCCGTAAAATAGACTACTGGCTCGAGGGGAGTCCCCGTGAACAACTAAGGCTGAATGAATCTCCCTGGACAGGCAAGAAGCTGCGCGTCAAGGGACTGAAGCACGCCATTTACTTCGTCCTCTCCTTTCTCATCGCAAACACGCTTCTCGCTTGGGTGATCGGCACCGACAAACTCTTTCACATCATGAGTGATCCTCCGATAGATCATCTCGGCGGCCTCTCAGCGATCGTCATTTTTTCGGGAGGATTTCACTGGTTGTTTGCGTGGTTTCGCGAGCAGGCCTGTATCCTGGTATGCCCTTACGGACGACTGCAGGGTGTCCTCCTCGACAGGAATTCGATCGTCATCGCTTATGATCACGTCCGCGGTGAGCCCCGCGGCAAGTTGAGGAAAAGCGAACCTCGCAAGCTGGGAGACTGCATCGATTGCCATCAGTGCGTGGATGTGTGTCCGACCGGCATCGACATCCGGAATGGGACACAGCTGGAATGTGTTAACTGCACGGCGTGCATCGACGCTTGCGATACCATCATGGATACCATCGACAAACCCCGGGGACTGATCCGCTATGATTCGTTTGATGGTATCGAGAAGAAGGTTCGGTCACTATTCACATCCCGAAGCATCGGCTACAGTGCCGTCCTCCTGATCCTTATCTCTGTTCTTTCGTACTTCCTGGCGACTCGCTTGGATATTGATGTCACCATTCTTCGCACGCCGGGAATGTACTTTCAGGAGCAGCCGGACAACTTCATCAGCAATCTCTACGACATGAAAGCAGTCAACAAGACATTTGTGAATCTCCCTCTTTCCTTCCGACTGAAGGGCGTCGATGGGACAATCCGTGTTCTGGGTGACTCGCTGATTCTGAAGAGCCAGGACGCTGCTTCTGCCAAGCTGTTCGTGCTGATGAAACGGGATCAGATCAAGTTGATGAACACACCGCTCACCATCGAAGTTTATGGCAGAAATGGCCTTGCCAACACGATTCAGACATCATTTCTTGGACCAGTTCAGAAGAAGGCGGAGTGAGAGATGAAAATTCACTGGGGAGTGGGTCTCGCCGTTGTGTTCGTGCTCTTTGCGATCGGGATTCTGATCATGGTGCGCATATCGATGAACCGGGAAGTCGATCTGGTCTCCGATGACTACTACCTTCAGGAATTGCGTCATCAGGATCAAATCGACAGCCAGAAGCGCTCGAACAGCCTGTCCGAGCGTCCAAGCATCGCAGTGTCTGCTTTCTCAGTGTCCGTGAAACTCCCGATGACGTTTTCACCCGCAAACACCTCGGGCACGCTCACATTTTATCGCCCGGCTGATCTTCATAAGGATTTCATTGTAGCGCTGAAACTCGATTCCACCAACACTCAGTTCATTCCGACAACCTCCCTTCAGAAAGGGCTTTGGAGGGTAAAAGTCCGCTGGAAACAAGATCAGCAGAATTACTACCACGAAGAACCAATCGTGATTCCATAAGACCCGCCGTGGAAATACTAGCAGGATTTGCGTTCGGTTTTGTGGGAAGCTTGCATTGCATCGGCATGTGCGGGCCGATTGTGCTCGCCATGCCCGTCGGGAACCACCGGTGGACAACGTTCGCTCTTGCGAGACTTCTCTACAATCTCGGTCGCGTGCTCACGTACACGCTCATGGGAGGAGCTGTCGGTTGGATTGGTGCCGGGATCTTGCTTCCGATTTTTCAGCAGAACCTGTCGATCATCGCAGGGACGGTCATCATTCTCTCCGTTGCGGCAAGGCGACTCATCAGTCTCTCCTTTCCCATACCATCGTTCCTCTCAAGCACGCTTCAAAGGCTTCAGGCGAAGATCGCAGCTCTTCTCAAGGCGCAGTCTATTCCCGCGATGTTTCTGTTAGGTATGCTGAACGGGCTACTTCCATGCGGATTTGTCTACGTGGCGATGACTGCAGCGGCAGTAAGCGCCCACGTTTTGAGTGGCATGATCTTCATGGCGGGGTTTGGATTCGGGACAATCCCTGCTATGGCGGGCCTTGCGCTTTCTCCACGAATCCTCTCAGCGAACTTCCGGGCAAGATTAGTGAAAATATTGCCTGCATTCACGATTCTCGTCGGCATCCTGCTCATTGTCCGGGGATTGAATCTGGGGATTCCATTTATCAGCCCGAAACTCGGAGCATCCACGTCGGATCAAATGATGCAGCAGCATCACTGATCTTCCGCCTCAGGTACGCAAAGGAGCCTTTTCAAGGTCTCGCGAGAACAATGACATCTTGAAAAGGCTCTATGAGGCTATGGTTTCCACTCAGACTATTCTTCGAGCGTAGACAAATCTCCTTCGGATATTCCCAAAGCCCGCGCTTTCAGCACTCGCCTCATGATCTTTCCGCTTCGCGTCTTCGGCAATGATTTGACGAATTCGATTTTCTCCGGTTTCGCAATTGGGCCCATCTCGTGTGCGACGTGCGCCCTCAACTCATCCATCAAATGCTCTCCCGCATCGTGTCCGGCCTTGAGAATCACGTACGCATGAATCGCGACTCCCTTGATCTCGTGCGGCAGACCGATGACGGCCGCTTCGGCGACAGCCGGGTGACTCACGAAGGCAGATTCTAACTCGGCGGTCCCAAGCCGATATCCGCTTACCTTAATGACATCGTCTACCCTGCCGATGACCCAGAAGTATCCGTCTTCGTCCTTGCGCGCCGAATCTCCGGCGAAGTACATACCGGGGAATTTGGTCCAGTACGTCTGCACGTATCGATCAGGATCATTGTAGATCGTTCTCATCATCGAAGGCCACGGCCGCTTGATGACAAGGTATCCTTCTTCGCCGGGCTTGACGGATTTTCCATGCTCATCAACAACATCCGCCTCCACGCCGGGATATGGTCGTGCCGCAGAGCCGGGCTTGGTGGGGAGAGCCGGCAAAGGAGTGATCATGAAAGCTCCCGTTTCCGTCTGCCACCACGTATCCATAATGGGGCATTTCTCTTTGCCGATGTTCTTGTGAAACCACCGCCATGCTTCCGGATTGATCGGCTCACCAACGCTTCCGAGCAATCGAAGCGAAGAGAGGTCGTGGCGGTTCGGCCACGCTTCACCGAATCTCATCAAGCCCCGGATCGCCGTCGGCGTTGAGTAGAAGACCGAAATGCCGTATTTGGCTATCATCGACCACCAACGGTCGGGAAATGGATAGGTCGGAGCTCCTTCGTAGGCGAAGGTCGTAGCACCGGCAATGAGCGGCCCATAGATGATATACGAATGTCCTGTTATCCAACCCGGATCTGCGGTGCACCACCACCGATCTTCTTCTTTCAGGTCAAACACATCTTTCAGCGTTGCATAGACACCCAGCTGATAACCGCCGTGAGTGTGAAGCACTGCCTTCGGCTTGCCTGTTGTACCGGAAGTATAAAGGATGAAGAGTGGATCCTCGGAATCCATTACTTCGGTTTCACACTTGTTTGAATTCTTGGTCAGCGGAAGATTCATCAGCTCGTGATACCAAAAATCTCTTCCGGCCTCCATGTTCACTTCGTTGCCAATGCGTTTGACGACGACCACGTTTTCCGGAATCGCCGTGCGCGTCAATGCCTCGTCAACGATTTTCTTGAGTTCGACAATCTTCCCACCCATATAGCCGCCGTCAGCGGTGATGATGAGTTTCGACCCGCTGTCCTCGATTCTGCCATGCAAGGCTTCAACGGAAAATCCACCATAGACCACAGAATGGACTGCACCGATCTTGGCACATGCGAGGATGGCGATCCACGCCTCGGGAATCCGGGGCATATAGATCGTCACACGATCCCCCTTCGTGATACCCATGCTCCTGAGAACGATAGAGAATTTGCACAACTCCCGGTTCAGAGCATGATAGGAAAACGTCCGCAATTCACCGTTCTCCCCTTCCCAGATGAGTGCAAGTTTGTTCCTGCGCCACGTCTTGACATGTCGATCGATGGCATTGAGAACGATGTTCGTTTTCCCGCCGACGAACCATTTGTAAAAGGGTTTCTCGCTGTCGTCAAGGACCTTGTCCCATTTCTTGTACCACTCGAGTTCGCCCGCCCTCCTCGCCCAATATCCCTCCAGGTCATTCTGCGCTTCCTTGTAGACAGCTTCAGGATCAGGCACGTTAGCCTGCGCGACAAACTCTGGCGCCGGACGGTAGACTTCGCCGTGGAGATCCTGGCCTTGCGGAGAGGTTGGAGTACTCATTGCCTATTCCCTTCCATGAGGATGGAGGATGTCATTGAAAATTTGATGACCACAGAATTCGTTGGATGCAGCCGGAATGGAAGGCCTTTGTCAGAAGGGCCCTGTTTTATTTATAACCATCACGCGTCGGAAATAATTCCAGGGATGATGGCCTTTCCGAAGAAAACCCTGCTTAGCCGGGAGACAGGCAGGCAGCCGATCGCCTACCGATCCTGCACGCTGTAAACGAACGTCAGTTCGTTCTTGTTATGCTTAGGATTGAGTCTGTAGAAAACAACGTCAAGAAAGCTCGGTTCAATCGATTTTTCGAGGCTCAGCTTCAAGCTTAACTCGGTTTCGATCTGCTGCACCCGTTGATCGAGCTCCTCCTCGCCGAAGAAGATGGCATGGCTGAATCGCACGGGAGTCGTGCGAAGCTCCGCTTTCATCTCCCGGAGGTCCTGATCGTTGTTCACTTCGAAGAAAGGAACAGGATATGTTCCGGCATAGAAGAATGGTGGTTGCGATGTCCCCACTTTGCCCCCCGCGAGAATCAGTCCCGACACCGGCTTCCCGTACAGAGAATACATCGCCTCAACTCTTGACTTTTTTCCATAGAACGTCGAAAACGGAAGCAAGAGAATGAGGTTGAGAGCCCAGAAGGAGATCCAGAGCCCCTTGACTGATTTACGATGTTTCGACCAGAAGTCAGAGCTGTTGACGACCTCCTCCCAGCCGACCACACCGAGAAGCAGGATGGCGGGGATAACAGGAAGAATGAACCGTTCCTGCTTATTGGGAAAATAGGAATGAAGAACAAAGAAGACCAGGACGGGAAGGACGATGAGAATCGTCTTTCTCCAGTTCCTCAGGAACCCGTAGAGAATCAGAAAACTCATTGGAGGGATCAGCGCCCCCGACACAAGCAATATATAATTGTACCAGGGTCCGGTCGTGTAATCTTCACCGTGAGCCATGTTGTACCGCACATATTCGATGAACGAGGCGAAGGGATATCCCCAGGCGAGAAGATCTGCGGTGCCTTGGATCAGGGTTGCCAACAGCAGGAATCCTGCCGCGAACCAAAGCATTTCCCTGAATTCTTTTCTGAAGAGGAAAACAAACCCAACCGTCCCGGAGATGAGAAGCGTTTGATACCGAAACGCAAAAGCAAGTCCGAACCACAGTCCTGCGATGAAAGCGTTTCGTAGATTTACACGCGACTTCAATGCGAAATAGAAGCCACCCATCAGCGGCGGGATGCAAACCACTTCGATCAAGTTACGAACGCTGAGAAACGGAAGAACCCAGAACAAAGCCAGAACGAGGCCGGCTTTCTTTGCCGCTTCCCTGCTACTCACCACTTCTGCTATCTTGAATCCAAAGGCGACAACAAGCAGCGAGTAGAACGCGTGCAGCACTCGGATCAACAGCATCTGCGTCTGCGGATCACGGAGACCTGCCGATTGGAAAAGATTCAGAAGAGCGTATTGAATCGACGGGTAGACGATACTATGACCATGCGGTATGACCCGGCCGGTCCAGTAGGTGAAGTATTGCATGATGATAAACGGTTGTTCGATCGGTCCGAAGTGATCATCATGCATCCCATAGCCTTTGGAGAACACGGCAGCAATAAGCCGTGGAACGAGCGCAATCAGGATGATTGCGGTCAAGGGGCGATCGTTCCAGAGCCGTTTGAGTGTGTCGATCATTGTCGGTTTTCTATCGAGGCCAAGCTCACTTTTTCTTGAAGGTCCAGAGGTCGTTGATGAGGTAGTTGGAAAACGTTCCCACCGCGATGCCAACGAGGTTCGAGATCATGTAGTGCATCCCGAAGAATTCCGTCAAAGCGATCATGATAAGGTAGTTTCCCAGAAACGCCGTTGCCCCGGCACCGATGTGATAGCGAACAATCTGTTTCCAGAGAGTGCCTTCCTTTGACCTGTCACGCCATGTCCAGAGGAAATTGATGGTGAAATTGGAAATGATGGAGAGTTCGATGGCGATGAGACTGGCAATGAAGTACGGAATCCGGGCAAATTCAGTAAAGAGGTAGAGACAGCCGACGTTGACAACCGTTCCGCTCGCGCCGACAATGCCAAACTTAATCAGACGGGGGCTGAAGACGCCGGTTTTCAGATAGGAAAAGAGCCCGCTCTCTGAGCTATTCTTTCCACTGTCATTCATAGTTCACTTTTGGGAGAGAATTCGGATGGAGGGCAACGTACTGAAACAGGCGGGCAAAATCAATCAAAAGACACTGTGTTTGAGACTCGCGTCTCATGAGCCCGGCGTTTGCACCGGGCTCCAACTCGCTGCTATCGTTGATCGGTTGGTTTTTGAACGTACCTCGGGTCTGGAGTTGATCCCGACCATGTGAGCTTTGCCGTTCCGGACGAATCACTCCAGGGGGGCAAAACAAATCCGGGTTTGACGGGCACATCGATGCTACCTAGTCCACCCAAGTTTATTGTGGCGGGCTGGGCTCCGCTCTGCTTGGTAAAGAGACTGTAAGGTGCACTGAGCGACAAGATGAGCTGTGCCTCACTTCCCACACTGTCGACCATTCCCAGCACGGAGAACCCCGTGGTCAATGATGGAAATATCCCGGCCGGTATGCTCCCTCCGCCGGTCCACGATTCCAGCACCTCGTGTGTCGTCGGGTCCCGGTATTCTCCAGAGGCGACATACGATCCCGACGATTTCGGAGAGACGAAGATCCCTCGGAGGCCGCCCCAGTAATCATTGTCTGCCCAAATCTGATCTGCTCCGGAGACGGATCGATAGCGATGCACATCGGCAATAAAGACCAGATTCAGCGTCACCGTTTGCTCCAGGGTTCCTCTACCCGTGTACGTATAGGTGATGGTGCCATCCCACTCGGTAAGTGGTATCTTGTTGCTCGCCAGTCCGTTGACTTCGACCCAGAGCAATCCACCCGTTGGAGGGCTAACCATCGATAACGTTGAACTTTTCCATGGATCGATGGTGAGGGGACTGCCGTTGAACTTGACGACCCCGGGGATCTTTCCAAAGGTCCCATCGATATAGAGTTTCGTTTGGTCCGTGATGGCGCTGAGTTGAATGGTCGGGAGGAATATCGCGAAATCGTCCTTCATCTGATTGAAAGAGAGAGTGGCCGAATACGTTTTCCCCTTCACGACTGCCGTGGTCTTGTCAATCCCCCGGTACTGCATGTCCTCATGAACGAGGTAGTATTCAAACGGTCGTTGAGGGGGATTAGGGGTGGGTTTCACCCTGTTCATGCCCAAGGCGCGGTCAAAGAAGAAGCGTGCCGCATAGAACGCACCCTGACCTTGAACGTACGTTGACCAACCTGCATACACAGAAGCACCCCTGCTTCCAAAAGCGGCAACCATTAGATTTGATTCGGGTGACCCGCTAAAACAGGCGGTGATGTACACCAAACTGTTGAGCCCAAAGTGCATGTGATTCAGAACGAAATTGGGAGTGATTGCATAATGCACCTCATCTTTTACCCCGAAGAGACTTGCGGTGTTCGGAGCTTTCAGATAGCACAATTCCTCAGCGTCGAACTCAGGTTGGAACTTCGCATCGAGTTCAGGAGATCGCTGATCGGATGTCCAAATGCAATAATATCGAACGCTGTCTTTGTCATTGAAGAGTACCGTAACCTCTTCACCGTGTGCTGTCATGTGGAACACGGCGTCGTCCCCGTTCACTTGTTTCAATCCGTTGACTGATGCATCATTGCCCGGCCGCACCGAGTATCCAGCGCTCGTGAGGAAATCACCGATGTCCTTTCGGGTTTGTTCGGCTCCATAGTACCCGGCATCGGACTTCTCGAATGCAGTTCCGAGGGCGTTCAGGACAGTAGCTGTTTTCGTTGTGGGAAGATTGTCCGTGACTTTTCTCAATGATGTCGACGTTTGAGCCTGTGCAATGGACAATGCGTTTGGAATTAATGTTGTATTTTCAAAGGAAGAGGTCTTGATGAATACCCTTCGATCAGTAAATGTTGCCCATACGGCTCCGCCAGGCGATATCCCGGCCTTAGCAATTTCGGGCATCGACCGAAGCAGATTCAGGAGCTTTTGGTTCGCCGTATTCGGATCAAGACCCGACAACGAATTGTCGAGTGCCGAGAGCGTGTCCAATATCTGAGTTCGACGCTCCACCGTTACTGGCGTACCGGGAGCATTAGGTGTAGTATCGGATGGACCTGCGACTGTGTCCGCCTTCTTCGCGCAACTCGAAAGCGTGAGGAGAATCAATGCCAAAGCGAGAGATGTACGAAGAGCGATGGAATTCAACGATGCCCCCTGTGTGTGATGGATATTATCGCAATGCGGACCGAACGGAGTGCGTGCCAACTCTGCTGTCTCAGCGTCGAACCGCGCCTTGGACTTCGTGGAAAATATATTTGTGCTCCGTGGAGAACGCATCAGGACTCTTCGCCCCCCCGGGTACCTGTAGAACAATGCTAGAGTTCAGAAGTTCCGATGTGGATTCACTCAACATTCTAGGAATCTCTGCAGGTGAGGTGTTTTTTTGGAGCAGAGGGATGGAACAGGCCGCTTGCAGACTTGCACATTGCCCCTTCATTGCCTACTTTCTGACAGTAATCAATCCGTTCATTGCAGCCATATCACCGTGTTCAAGATAAAGAGACAACATAACTTTCTGAGATCGCTCACAACGGTCGTTGTCCTCCTTATCCTTCTCCCTGCAGTTATCTTTACAGCCTTTGAGATAAGTTCCCTATCACAGAGCGAGAAGCTTGTCGAGCGCACGTATCGCCAACAACTTGACGCGGCTCTCTTTTCGGTCAACCAATACGCCTGGGACATAGCAGATGGATGGGCACGAGAGATCAATCGAATCATGGAGCCCGGTCATGCTCCCGCAATACATCCATCCGCAGCGAATTTCAAGTCGTTCCTTTCATCCAACAGCGGGATCCGGGCACTGTTTCTTGCCGACACTGCCGGCAATGCGGTAACGCTCTCGGTTTCAAGACACGATGATACTACCTCAATCATCGTACGCCAGTCGGATATCCTGAAGTTGATTCGGTCCAGCCAACCCCTCATCACGCAATTGAGCCACCTTGAAGAAACCGGATACAGAAAAATAAGCGGTGTTGCGGTAGTGAATTCGAAGGGTGAAAAGTCTACCGGCCTTGTCTTCATGACGCGGACCTCGGTGAACGTGAAAGCGATCGCCGTCCTCATTCTTGATCCTGAACTGTTCGTCCTGAATTCTCTGCGACAGAAACTTGATGAAACGGCGGCCGGCGAGTTCATCCTCTCCGTAGTGCGCAACGCCGACGGTGGACAACTCTATGCAACCGAGCCGCTTAACCCCGGCGATGAACGTCAGACGAAAGATCTGTGGCTCTTCCCCGGGTACACCCTCGGGATCCGGATGCATGGGAGGACCATCGAAGAGCTCGCCCGGGGCACCTTCAACACCAACGTGGCCCATTTTGTGATTCTTGATTTGATGATTCTGCTTGGAGCCTGGTTTTTGTACCGCACCGTGCGCCGCGAAATGCAACTTACCCGCATGCAGTCCGATTTTGTCTCGAATGTTTCCCATGAGCTGCGCACTCCGCTCGCACTCATCCGCATGTTCGGTGAGACTCTTGAGATGGGCCGCGTGCCCACCGAGGAGAAAAAACAGGAGTACTACTCAACGATCGTCCGGGAGACCGAACGGCTCACGGGACTGATCAATAACGTTCTCAGTTTTTCCCGGATAGAGTCCGGAAAAAAAGCCTATCACCTCTCCCCTGTCGATATCAACTCCGTGGTCACTCTGGTTCTCGCATCCTATCAATCTCAATTTGATCACATGGGATATACGGTCGAGAAGGAATTTGTCGAACCGCTCCCGGAGATCAGTGCAGACAGTGAAGCGATCTCTGAGGCGTTGCTGAACATCATTGACAACGCAATGAAATATGCCGGAAGCCAGAAGTGGATCAGGATCAGCACAGGCAAGACGCCACAGAGCGTCTTCGTTGATGTCCACGATCACGGCATAGGCATTGCAGAGCAGGATCAGGCGAAAATCTTTGAAAAGTTTTACCGTGTCTCGACCGGACTGACGCATGAAGTGCGCGGCAGCGGACTTGGACTGACCCTGGTTAGGCACATCATGGACGCACATCACGGCGAAGTCACGGTCGATAGTCGCCCGGGGACGGGAAGCACGTTCAGGCTCTCCTTCCCCATCGTCGCAGACAGAACGTAATTCACCATTTGAGAGATTCAATGTCGAATATACTGGTTGTTGAAGATGAACGTGAGATGCTGCGTGGACTGAGGGATAATCTGGAGTTCGAGAACTATCACGTCGATGCCGCGACCGACGGAGAGAGTGCGCTCAAGAAGATCGTCGAAGGATCGTATGACCTCATTATTCTTGACGTGATGCTCCCGCGGCTCTCGGGTCTGGACGTCTGCAAACGGGCGCGCCAACGAGGGATTACCACTCCTATCATCATGCTGACGGCGCGGGGCGAAGAGATCGACAAGGTCCTTGGCCTCGAGCTCGGAGCCGACGATTATATCACAAAGCCCTTCAGTGTGCGCGAGCTCATGGCCCGCATCAAGGCCGTGCTAAGGAGAGCCGAGGGAATCGCCGCAGTTCCCTCAGAGCGGATGGTCGTTGATGACCTGGTTCTGGATTTTGCGTCCTTCACTGCAACGCGGGACGGCCAGTCCCTCACCCTGAGCCCAAGAGAATTTGAGATCATGAAGCACCTGTGGATCCACCGGAACAAGACCGTCACGCGCGACGAACTTCTCACACAGGTGTGGGGATATGACGACTCGATCAGCACACGGACGGTCGACAATTTCATGCTCAAGCTCCGACAGAAAATTGAGGAAGATCCCGGATCGCCGAAGCGCATCATCACGATCCATGGCATAGGCTACAAACTCGTTGTACAGTGAGTGATTTCAGCCACTCTGGAAGGCCGCAATACGGCGGAGACATCTTTTTACAATATTGAAACACGAATGAGACACCTCCCGGAAAATTGAACCGTAACTTTCTTGTGTAGCACATAGTTCACAGGCCAGTTACACCACGTATCGGGAGAATGTCATGAAAACGTATATGAGCGCCGCAGTCGTCTTGGTCATGATGGCCACTGCATCAGCAAAGCCCCAGGAATCTCAGGTGCCGCAGCAGGAACAAACACCGGTCCCACAGAGTCAGCAACACATGAACCTGCCGCGGATAGTCACGAACTACCAGCGATGCCTGGACTCCGACGTGCCGGGAGTTGTCGAAGCCGCGCTCGGTCACCTCACCTACATGCGCATAGCGTATCCGAGGCTGGATCTCAGCACGATCCACGCCAAATTGGAAGAACTTGCCGTACGGGGATCGACCCGGGAGATACGCTACAAGGCATTCACAGCTCTGGAAGTATTCGGGGAACCGACGACGTTCCAGAGTTTTGTTGAACACAGGGATGGCAATGGCGACGGAATCCTTGAAGAGATCGCACCAAAGCTTCTGCCACGCACCAATCTGGTTGTGCGGTGACACTCAACAGCGATGATAGTTGGAGTGTCGCCTGTCCGTTCACCCCGACGCGGATGAACGATCATCTGCCGCGGCATGTAGAAGAACACCGAGGAATCATGCGCAACAACATTTTCGCAGTTATCATTTGCTCGCTGTGTGCGCTCAGTCTCTCACCAGGCCAGACCCTCGACCTGAGACAGGTGCTCGATCTGAGTGGGCGCTGGAAATTCGAGCTCGGAGACAATGCGGAGTGGTCTCAGTATGAATTTGATGACTCACGATGGGATAATATCCGGGTCCCGTCTCCGTGGGAAGAGCAGGGATATCCGGGCTATGATGGTTACGCCTGGTACAGGAAGCACTTCAGCGTGAGGAGCCGTTTTCATGACAAACCATTATATCTGAAGCTGGGTCACATTGACGACGCGGGTGAGATCTTCTTGAATGGGAAGATGATTGGTTACGATGGGATCTTCCCCCCGAACTTCTACAGCGCATATGGCATCGATTTCCGATGTCCGGTCCCGCAGGATTATTTGTTCGACGACAGGGACAACGTCATCGCTGTTCGGGTGTACGACTACAAGCAAGCCGGGGGATTGACGCACGGCAGTGTGGGATTCTACCAGTCGATGAATTCTCCCGAGCCGGACCTCGATCTGTCGGGTCAATGGAAGTTCAAAGTCGGCGATAACAAAGCCTGGGCTGAGAGCTCATTCGATGATTCACGATGGCAACTTCTGAAAGTACCTCTTCTCTGGGACGTTCAGGGCTACAAGGACTATGACGGCTACGCCTGGTACAGGATGAAATTCAAGCTCCCCCAGGACCTTGTTGGCAGGAGATTGATCCTGCTGATGGGAAAGATCGACGACTATGATCAGACGTATGTGAATGGTCAGCTTATTGGTACGACCGGCGACATGAAGCACCGGATCGGCGCGGACGGATACACAAAAGATTATCAACAGCTGCGGGCGTACACAATTCCAGCTTCATTACTGCTTCCGGATAAAGAGAATACGATCGCAGTGCGGGTTCTTGACGTCTGGATGCACGGCGGCATTTACGAAGGACCGATCGGACTGATACAAAAGAGCCACTACACCTATCCCCGGCAGCGGCCAAACTCGTTCTGGGATGCACTCCGCAATTTCCTTGAATAGCAGCGAGAGGAACGGCCAGGTAGCTTCAATGCATTGAAGCAGCTTGTTCGCTTCGCCCGCCATTTCATCCTCATCAGTAGATCCGATCTACCGCTCCACTTCAGTGAAATGCAGCGATTCTGAATTCAGGCAGTAGCGCAGGCCCGTCGGCCGCGGTCCGTCATCGAACACATGCCCCAGATGTGCATCGCATCGGGCGCAGTTAATCTCTGTCCGCATCATTCCCCAGCTTTTATCGCTCACTTCCGAGATGTGGTCTTTCCGAACAGGCTGGAAGAAACTCGGCCATCCGGTTCCAGAATGGAACTTTGCATCCGACGAGAAAAGAGGTAATCCGCAGCAGATGCAGGAGTAGATTCCCGGTCGTTTCTCATCATTCAGCAACCCACAGAACGGGCGCTCTGTCCCCTGCTCAC
>Ga0182021_10000052_pt1 | contig 99708 bp, 85 predicted proteins | sample 612E3MmetaG_FD_120493 | JGI IMG/M metagenome (GOLD analysis project Ga0182021, IMG submission 120493) | Permafrost microbial communities from Stordalen Mire, Sweden - 612E3M metaG (Illumina Assembly) | ecosystem: Environmental > Terrestrial > Soil > Wetlands > Permafrost | place: Sweden... | reverse complement strand
TATTCCGCCAGTGAGGGCGCCATAAGTCTGGAGGACCTGGGTGGCGGCTGTCGAAGTGCTGGAAGAAAGATCAAGGAGCGTTCCAGTGGTGGTGGAAGTATCGGCGGAAGTGGAGGAAAGGCGGAGCAATGATCCGCCATTGGCTATGATCGAGGATGTATGGGGAATAATGAGGGCAACACCCGTGGTGAGGCCGTTTCCTTGGATACTTTGGATAGTGCCAGCGGTAGTGGTATTGGCTATAAGGCTCAAGAGGCCGACATTAGCAGGAGAAGTATAGTTTCCCGTTGCGTTCAAAGACACAATGCCGTTTGTCGCAACGGCTCCGGTCGTGGCAGACGTCGCGTAAAAAAGGCTTCCTGTGGTAAGGCCGGTGCCGGTGGAGGAGATATTCAAAGCTTGTCCGGTGGTGAGGGCGTTGCCCTGGATATTTTGAATGGTGCCGGCAATGGTAGTATTGGCCACCACACTCAAAAGACCGACGTTGGCCGTCGAAGTATAGTTTCCCGTCGCATTGAAAGACACGACGCCGTTAGTGGCGACCAATCCTGTTGTGGCGGAAGTCGCGTAAAGAAGGCTGCCCGAAGTAAGGCCGGTGCCGGTGGATCCGATATTGACGATCTTCGTGCTGACAATGGAATTGTTGACCGCCTCGAGCATCGCTCCGGGGTTGGTTGTTCCAATCCCAATGTTTCCACCCGCGAGTATCCTCATTCTTTCCGCATTGGTTGTTCCGAATATGAGCGGACCGGCTTGGGTATTCGTAATATAAGCATTGTTTGCTCCATTGGAGTTGGCGCTGCTGTTGACGAGAAGGGAGAGCGTGTTCGCTGCCGTGTCATTTCCGATGCGCAGTTCGTTGGTGGCCGTCGCTCCGGCGCTTGCATTGCGAAGAGCCACCGATATTTTCGCGCCGGCAATAGTTCCTCCGATTCCCAGGGTTTTCCCTGCCAGGGAATTATCCCAAGTGAAATCAGGCGACGCATCAAATGAGCTGCCGGTTTTGAATTGAATTTGCGTAGCCGCTCCGGCAGCCGAAGCTCCGGCAGAGCAGGATCCCCATGACGGCAGCAATCCTGCGGAAACTATCAAGCACTGTCCGGCAGATCCAATGACAAGCTTCTGCGGACTGGAAGGCGTGGCAGTCGTTGATCCATAAATCAAATCCCCGGTCGTTGTCATCGGATTGGCCATATTCGTGGCCGCAGCCGAATTGGCCGTCCAGGACAAAACTCCTCCGCCGCTGGTCTGCAAAATCTGGCCAGTGGATCCATCGGAGGAAGGCAGGGTCCAAGTGACGGAAGTTCCCACGTTGTCCGGAGCTTTGAAAGCCAAATAATCCGTGCCGTTGATCGATCCCTCCTGCAGACGGATTTCCGCCGCGGTGGAGGCGTTCAAAGGGCCGAGCGTCAGATGCCCGCCGTTGAGCTGCAAAAGCGTCGCGGGGTTGACGGTCCCGATGCCAACATTGCCGAGACTGTTTATAGCGAAATACGGATTGGTTCCTGGAATGGTCCCATCGCCGATCTGAAAAGTATCGTTATCGATAGTATCCCCGTTATTTACTCTGGCCAGCCAAAAGTCAGTCTCTCCGCCAGCGTTTCCTGCCAGAAGCATACTTGGATTAGCTCCAGAAGCGCCTGAATAAATGTGGAATTGACTCAGAGGGTTCGGCGTTCCGATGCCAACATTTCCCGCGAAATACGAATTTCCCGTGGTCGCCGAATAGACGCCGAAATCCCAACCGGTTCCTATGTTGACGGCGGCTTCTGCTCCGGGACCGGCAGTAAGATTATCAATCTTCAGCGCGTTCATGCTGACTCCGGAAGCGGCGCCATTTCCAACCAGCCGAATGGCATTCCAAGTGCCTCCATTGGTGGCTCCGGGCGTTATGTCTGATCGGATCGAAGAGGCTTCGATGGCCGCCTCCCCTCCCACATAACTTATCTGGATAGCGCTCACTCCAGAGGTCGTAACTCCAAAACCGGCGTTGGAAATATTAACCATATCAGCCAAAGGCGTGGAAGTCGCAACAATTTGAAGTTTATTGGCCGGATTCGTCGTACCCATTCCGACATTGCCGGCGGAGGTCACAAACAAGCTGGGATTCAGCGCCGCGCCAACTTGGAAAAGCCCGACAGGCGTGCTGGTACCGATGCCGACATTGCCGTTATCCAAAATCGCAAATGTGTCCGCGTTGGTCGAGTCCATTGTGCGAAAACTGATGCCAGTCCCCGTCCCCGCACCTCTCACAGCCAGCCTTCCGACCGGAGCTAAAGTTCCAATACCCATATTTCCATTCGCGTCCATTCTCATCGCTTCTGCTCCATTGATCGAAAAATTTATGATGTTGGTGGCGGATGACCACATTCCGGTGTTGAGATTGGTGCGAAAAGCAATGCTCGGAGCCACTTCTGCCCCCATTCCAAACGCGCCGCCGCCAAAAACATCAAGCAACGCCACGGGATTGGTCGAGCCGATACCGACATTGCCGTCGTTTTTGACGTAAACTCCCGATTGTCCGAGCGGCGCGCCGCGCAGCCAGGCGGTTCCGCCGACATCGAGCAACATCGAGGGCAAAGTTGTTCCGATTCCAACGTTTCCATTCGCATCCATTCGCATTATTTCCAGCGAGTTGGTGGAAAAATTTATAATGTTCGTTCCCGAAGACCACATTCCAGTATTGAGATTGGTGCGAAAAGCGATACTTGGGGCTCCAACGGTTCCCATCCCGAAAGCTCCACCACCAAAAACATCAAGCATGGCCACCGGATTGGTTGAACCGATCCCGACGTTGCCTCCCGCCATTATTCTTATCCTTTCCGTGCTATTTGTTCCAATTACAAGAGGAGCATTTCGCCTGTTCATTATATAGGCAAAGTCTCCTCCATTGGCATTGGCGCCGCTGTTGACAGAAAGTGTCAAGGTATCAACGGCCGAATCGTTTCCAATGCGCAGTTCGTTCGTAGCCGATGATCCGGTGCTGGCGTTCCGGGCCGCTATCGATATTTTTGTTCCATTGATCGTTCCGCCAATTCCGAGTGTTTTCGCGCCGATTCCGTCGTCCCAAGTGAAATCAGCTGAGGCGGCGAAATTCAAGCCGTTACTGAATTGTATTTGGGTGCTCCCTCCGGCGGCGACGGAAGTTCCGCTGCACGTTCCCCAAGTCGGAATTGTGCCGTTCGAGACAAGGCATTGTCCGTTCGTGCCGATCGTGATTTTTTGCGGCGTGGCGGGCGTTCCCGCGACCGAGGCATAAACCATATCGCCGATTGCGGTCATCGGATTGGCCATTCCTGTCGCGGAATTGGGCGTCCAACTCAAAATTCCGCTGCCGTTGGTTGAAAGAACTTGCCCGTTCGTTCCATAGCTGGCCGGGATAGTAAACGTAAAGCTCGAAGCGCCAACATTATCCGGAGCTTTTATGGCAACATACGTCGTCCCGTTCGTCCATCCTTCCCGCAGCCTGATCTCCGCCGCGGTGGAAGCATTCAAAGGACCGAGCGTGATATGCCCTCCCTGCAAGTGAAGCAGCGACGCCGGAGTGGTTGTTCCGAGGCCAAGGTTGCCCGCGAAAAAGGAAGGCGTGGCAGCGTCCGCCGCGTAAAGCGCCCAGTCTCCTGTTGTCGAGGTAACCGTTCCGATTTCCAGCGCCGCGTCGTGGATAGCTCCCGCCGGCTGAACAATATTGAGGCCGTAGTTGGCTGTTCCAGAGGAAGTGAGAGAGGCGATTTTTATCCCATAGTTATTCGAGGATACCGCCGCTCCGGTTGTGCCGGCGACATTAATGCCATAGTTGGTCGCCGCGGCCACCGAAGTTACCGCCCCCAGATTGAGCTGATAATTCCCCGTCGTCCCGCCCGTCAGAGTTCCCAGATTTATTCCATAGTTATTCGTCGCCACGCCGGAAATATTTCCTATTTGCATTCCGGTATTGGTTGTCCCAGCGGTTGATCCGGAAATGGCACCCATATAAATTCCGATATTGTTGGTGGAAAGGGTTGTGGAGGTAAGGCCGGCTGAATAAAAAGCATATTTGCTGAGTCCCGTTCCGACCATGGCGGCTTGATACATGCCATAAGAATTTGTGGCTCCCGTAGAAGTGATGGCCCCGATGTTAACGCCGTAATTAGCCGTTGTGGCGCCGGTGATCGTTCCGATGTTGAGTCCGTACGCATTGGTGGCTACGCCCGCAATGGACGCGATTTGGATTCCCGTGTTCGTCGAAGCGCCGATTGATCCGGAAATGTTTCCGATGTAAAGGCCCGTATTGGTGGAAGCAGTCGAAGAAGTCAGGCCCGCCGAATAGAAACCATATTTATTCCCGGTTCCGGTCAGAGTGTTGGCATATACTCCGTAGGAATTTGTGGCTCCCGTCGTAGTGATGGTTCCGACAAGCACTCCGTAATTGGTGGTAGTGGCGCCTGTAATGGTCCCGATATTTATTCCATAATTGGTGGTGGTGGCTCCGGAGATGTTTCCCAGATTGATTCCGTAATGGGCCGTGGGGTTGGCGCCCGTAATCGTTCCAAGGCTCAATTGATATGCATTGGTGCCTGTCGCCGAAATTGATCCCGTCACTATGGACGCAGCGGTGGCTCCGCCGGAGATGCCCCCAATATTGATGCCGTATCCGGTCGTGCTTCCCGCTGAAATCGCTCCGATATTGATGCCATAGTTGGTTACGATGCCGGACAGCGCTCCGATATCCAATCCATAATTGGTCGGGCCGGTCATCGCGGAAACTCGCAGGCCGTAATTGGTTGTCCCTCCCGTCGCCGTGAAAATTCCCGCGATATTGGTCGGCGCATTTCCGGTATGGGTATTGCTCACTTGCAATCCATAGCTCGTTATGCCGCCCGCGTTGTTGGTTCCCGTGTTGACGATATTCAGGATCGTCTGGTTGGCAAGGGCAGTCGTCGTGTTGGCAGTCAAATAGGCCAGCGTACCCGAGGTCAAGCTCACGGAAGAGTCGTAAATGGAGTTTCCGGTCGTTACCATATTGTCGATAATATGCAGTTTGGCCGTCGGCGCCGTGATTCCGATCCCGACATTGCCGTTCGCGTCAATTCTCATTCTTTCCGTCAAAGTATTCAATTCCGCGCTATTCGTTTGAAACGTCAGGATCCCTCCGTATCCGGAGCCCGCGGTCGAATAGAGCTGTTCGATCCTGGCCGGGTTCCAGTTGTCGAGCGTCCGCTTGAAATCAATGATCGCTCCGCTTCCCGTAGTAATGGCCGAGGCCGCTTCAATCTGCGCGTTTCCGAAAACATGGAGTTTTGCCCGAGGATTGGTGGTTCCGATCCCAACATTGCCGTTCGCGTCAATTCTCATTCTTTCTAGATTACTCGTTCCCAATGCCAGCGGATAAGCGTATTTGTTGAAAATAAAAGCGGAATTGGGGTTATCAATATAGTTGCTGCTCGTAACAAAAATTCTCAAAGAGTCGGGGTTGACGTTGTTTCCCATTTGCAGTTCATTGAGAGAGGCTGATCCGGCGTGAGTGTTGCGAAGCGCCAAGGAAATTTTTGATCCAGTGAATTCACCCAGAGAGCTCAATGTCATATTGGTGTTATTCCAGGTAAAGTTGGTGCTGGCGCCAAAAACGCCGCCGCTGTTAAATTGAACTTGCGTGTCCTGTCCGGCGACATTGCTCGTTCCGCTGCAGGAACCCCACACAGGAATTGTGCCATTCGAGGTGATACATTGGCCGTTCGCGCCAACTGCCAATCGATTCGGTGTGGTTCCGCTTGAGGAATAAATCATGTCACCGGTGGTTGTCAGAACATTCGACAGCCCGGTTGTCGAGTTGTTTGCCCAGCCTAACACCCCCAAACCATCTGTTTGAAGTATCTGGTTTGGTGTTCCATCCGCATTGGGCAGTGTCCAAATTCGATTGTTGGTGATGCTGTTCGGGGCTTTGAAGCCCACATAGTTCACCCCATTGGCGGCGAGTTCCAAAAAGCTCAACTCCCCGGTGTTGCCCAAGCTCGCGCCGAACGGATTGATTCGAAGAGCGTCCGCCGTGGAAGGATTGATATGCAAACTGGCGGCCGGAGCGCTGGTTCCAATGCCAACATTTGAGGCAAAATAGGATGGATTGGGGCTGGAAGAAAAGATCGACCAGTCGCCTGGCACAGTGACGGGAGTTCCAATTTCCAGCGCCGCATCATGGGTGGAGCCCGCCGGCTGGAGAATATTGATTCCATAGTCCCCCGTTGTTGTGCCCGAGGATGTCACGCTGAAAACTTTTATGCCGTAGTTCATTGAAGAGTTCGCCGCGCCCGATGGTCCGGTCACGCCGATGCCGTAGTTTGAGGCGGAGGCAATTGATGTTACCGCTCCAATATACATTCCATAATTTCCCGTTGTTCCTCCCGTGACAGTTCCAATGTTCAGGCCATAGTTATTCGTCGCGGTTCCGGAAACGGCGGCCGTGAGAAGAGCGGCATTGGATGTCGTCCCGCCCGTCACCGTTCCAACATTGATTCCGTAATTGTTCGTCGCTACACCGGCGACGGACGCAATTTGCATTCCCGTGTTGGTTGTTCCTGAAATTGTATTGCCGCTAATGGCCCCTATATAAACCCCGATGTTGTTGGTCGCAGCGACAGTTGAGGTCAGGCCGGCTAGATAATAACCGTATTTGCTCGATCCGGTTCCCGTCATTGCGGCTTGATAAATTCCGTAGGAATTTCCCGCTCCAGTGGAAGTAATGGCGCCTAAGTTCAAGCTGTAGTTAGCCGTCGTTCCACCGGTCACTGTTCCTATATTGATGCCATAGTTGTTCGTCGCAGTAGTGGAAACAGCTCCCGTTTGAATGGCGATATTTGACGTTGTGCCTCCCTGGACAGTGCTGGTGGTCAGGCCATAATTGGTAAGTGTCCCACCGGAAATCGCCCCGATCGCCACCCCAGTATGTTGTCCCCCGGCATTGGTTCCGGAAACACCGGCCAAATTGAGCTGATAGACATTCGCTCCGGCGGTGGAAACGGCTCCCGTCGCCATCGCCGCGCCCGTGCTCGCGCCTACGACGGTAATTGTTCCAACTTGAATGCCATAATCGGATGTTGCGCCCGCTGAAATATTTCCGATGTTGAGCCCGATGTTCGTCGTCGCGCCCCCCAAGGTTCCGATGTTGAGGCCATAAGAAGTGGGCGCCGTCATGGCACCGGTTTGCAAACTATAGGCAGTCGCGGCAGCCGTGGCAGCGTTGGCAAAAAAATATCCTCCGACATTCGTCACGCTTGTTCCTTCATGGGTATTGGTCGCATATATTCCATAAGTGGTCTGCGTGGTCGTACCGTTTGTTCCGTTCGTGTCAATTTTGAGGATTGTCTGGGTATTTCCCGCGGCAGCCGTTGAGGTGGACTGGAGAAACATCAGGTTGCCCGCGCCGAGAGAATTGGTTGTCGCCAAAATTGTGTTGCCAGCCGCCACCGTGTTGTCGAGAATATGAAGTTTCGCCGATGTGGCAGCGGTAATCCCGATCCCAACGTTTCCGTTCGCTTCAATTCTCATCCTTTCCGTGCTATTTGTTCCGAAAAGCATGAGGCCGGTCGCGGTTCTGTTATAAATATAGGCGTAGTTGGGATAATTTGTGAAAGAGCTGCTGGTCACCATCAAACTCAACGCATTCGCCGCCGTGTCGTTTCCCAATCGAAGCTCATTAGAAACCGTCGCTCCGGCGATGGCGTTCCCGAGAGCCAGGGATATTTTCGCGCCGGGCAGGGTGCCTCCCACGCCCAAAGTTTGGGTGGAATTTGTCCAGGTAAAATAGGAGCTACCTCCAAAAACGCCGCCGTTATTATACTGAATCCAAGTATCCGACCCAAAGACTCCAGTTCCGGCGGAGGGACACGAATTCCAATACGGAGTTGAGCCGTTTGAAACGAGACAGTAGTTAACCGTTCCGATAGCAAGCCTTGTCGGAGTGGTTCCGCTCGTAGCATATATCATATCTCCGGTATTCGTCATCGGATTCGCCATCCCCGTTGCGGAGTTATCCGACCAGCTCAAGACCTTCGATCCATTTGTTCGCAAAACTTGCCCGCTTGTTCCGTCCGCGCCAGGAAGAGTGAAAATAAGATTCGCTCCCCCGTCAACGGCATCTGGCGCCTTGAACCCGACATAATCCGTCCCATTGTCTGAACCTTCCAAAAATCGCAGCTCCGCCGCTGTCGCATTGTTGAGCGGACCGAAAGTGAAATGTCCCCCGTTCACATTGAAACGAGTCCCCATCGTGGCTGTACCGATACCGACATTGCCCGAAGAAGAGTCGATGACAAAAGCGGGAGTGGCTCCTCCAATCGTCGCTCCTGTTTCGATTTTGAAGTTGTCGTTATTGCTATCGTCAAGCCCGATGGAAAACTTTGTTGTGTCTCCGTTTTTGAGGTCAAATATCGTGTCCGTCCCGGCCGGTTCGTTTATCGTCAAAGTGTTGTCTGGATTGTATGTCCCTAATCCCACTTGGTTAATGGAATTGATAACAAGAGCCGGATTTTCATTTCCCAAAGTGGCGCCGGATTCGATCTTGAATTTGTCACTGTCGGAATCGTCCACTCCGAGAGAAAATTTGGTTGAATCGGCAATACGAAAATCCAAAATTGGATCTCCGTTTTGCATATTCAAAGACAAAGAATTGTCGGGACCCAGAGTTCCAATGCCTACATTGCCGGCCACCAGTAAGCTGGTCACAGAATTGGAAGGATCCAAATAGTAGGAAGGATTGGCAAAGTCATAATAATAAGTCCCAGTAATCGAGCCTGGAGTGGAAAATTTACCGTCCGCCCGCCAATAGGTCGTACTGCTGTCAACATAGACATAATAGTCACCGGAGCCGCTCAAACCGGCTCCGCTCAAATCAATAGCGTAGTTGGCCGCGTCAAGATTGTTTATCTTAAGACCCGTGATCTCTCTCGTGCCGCCGTTGATCTCGAGCACCGCTCCGGGATTCGCTGTCCCGATTCCCAAGAGTCCTGTGTCGCTAATAGTGAAATCTGTCGCATTCGCGGCATTGATATACGAACCCTGATCCGCCCACAACCCGCTTGCCAGAAGATTAGTTGAGGTCAAACCATTCTGCCGAAAATATAAGTTGGCGCCGTCAAACCACATGTCGCCGATATTGGGAGAAGAAGGCGCGGATCCAGTTTCGATCCGCAGGCTGGCGCGATTGCTTGATGATCCGGCCAGATCAAGAAGCGCGGTCGGCGCGGTAGTTCCGATGCCAACGTTCCCGTTCGGGAAATAGATCTTGGAAATAGTGTTAGTGGTCCCGTTGATCGGGGCTATGACCATGGCATCCTGGGCCACATTGTTTCCATAAGTGTAGGTGAGCTTGCCTTCTTTCCCTGTTCCGGAGTTGATAATCAGGCTGAACTGGTTAGCGTCGGAAAGGTTGGAAGTGTCACCGTTCGGATTATACAACGCGGTGAGGTCGGCAATATTGGAAGCGCTGGTGGTCTGGGCAATGATGGAAGCCTGGTCGTTGGATTTGGCCCGGAAGAAAGCGTCTTCTTCAATGGCATCTTTGGCCGCCATCAGCGTGATACCGTCTTTTCCGGCGCTGGTGAAAGTATCCGCGCTGTAGGAAAGGATCGGGTCGCGCACGGAGTGGCCGGCGTTGATAACCATTAAATCCTGGTTAGTGTCAGAACCGCTGCCAATTCCTATGGTGCCGCCTCGGACGGTTAATTTTTGGCCTGAAACCGGGGCGCTTGTTCCAATCCCAATGTTTCCGTTGTATAAAATTCTCATCGCTTCTGTCTGGCCATTGTTTCCGGTTTGGAAAATCATATCCGCTCCGGAGACGGCATTGCCGGAAGTTGTGCGAAAGATCAGGCCATCGGTCGTTGCCGTGCCTCCGATAAGCATTTGCCCGTTCAATCTCCCCGCCAGAAGCGCGTATTGGGTATGGTCATCATTCAAGAGTCCCGCGAGACTTGAGTGATAGGCCAGGCCGGACGGGCTGAAATTGCTTGAGAATGCGCTTTCTACGACATCAATTGTTGTATTGCTTTTTTGGATGATTACCCTTCCGATAAGGATCCCGGCTCCGGAAATTGATGGCGGCAAATCTTGAGGTGTGCCTTCCGCTTTGGCATCGCTCAGTGTCGCGTAATCCCCTCTTCCATAAACAGTTGCAAGTTTGGGCGCCTGGCCAAGAATCAGATATACCCAATGCACGCCATAATGGGAAGCCGTCAGCGTCCCCAGCGTCCCGCCTGTTCCATCGTCGTACTGAGTGTTATCAATATTTTTTTCGCCGGCAACTTCGGTCCAGCCATTCGAGGCGTCACGATAATACGCTTCAAACACGCGATCGATCGAAGTTCCCGAGACGGAAGTGTCAAACGCGTTATGCGTGACTTTGTTTAGGGAATAGTAAAACGCCCCGGCTGAGACAGTGATAGCGCGCCCTGAATTTCCGATGGCCGTTCCGCCGAGTACGTGTTCAAACGGATTGGTATCATAATATTTTTTTCTCTGTTTGCGGTTGGCGTCAACGTTCTGCTGGCGTCCGTCCAAAATGAAAAGTTCCGTATCTTCGCGCACGATCGTATAAAGATGGCATTTGTTGAGGCAATTGAAATCCGAGCTCACCGTTGAAGTCGCAATGATGGGACTCCCGGCATTGTAGTCAACATAAATATAGTTAGTGGTATCGTTGACAAGCGAAATATTATTTGAGGCGGGGAAAGTAACGCTCTTGAGAGGCGCCGTCGAGGAAGCCGAAGTGCGCAGCATCGCTTCACCTGAACTGACGCTCACGCTCCCGTTTCCGTTATCCGTGATGTCCCCGCCCGAGATCACGCCCGCGCTCCACATATAGTCATAGGCATTGTCGAGATTGGTCACGACTGACGGGCTGCCTACTGTCGGGACTGTTACGTCGGCGAGGAGAAGCGTGCTCCAAGTTGGTGCGGCCGCTCCTGTTGATTTCAGGAACCCTGCGCCGCCCGCGAGGGTTGTCGGCGCGCCGCTCGCTCCGCCATAGATCAAATCACCCAGAGTATTCATTGGATTCGCAAAAAGCGTTCCCGAGATTGGAAGCGTGAGCGATGTATCGCCCGATGTTGTAAATGTCAGATTATTTCCTCCAAAATTAATGGCTTTGGTGTCCGCACCGGAGAAAGTAAGGGAGTTTGAGAGATTGAGAGTTTTAGTGTTGAGGGTCAATGTTCCCGTTCCGGAAGTCATTGTGATTCCGTTATAAGATCCCCCCGTCAAGTTTCCCGTGGAAGACACGGTAAATTCCGTGCCATTTGTCCCGGCTGCGAAAGTTCCGCGCACGTCAAGTTTTGATCCCGGACCCGTCGTCCCGATGCCGACGTTGGTTCCGTCGTTGAAGAGAGAGTTTGTTCCAGTCCATGATCCGTTGTAATAGAGGGTCTGTCCGGTTGAGCCGGCAGGGAGAGATCCGCCTCCGCAACTGCCACCGCAGGCAATATTGCCAGAGGCGTAGATGTTTCCCTGGACATACAGTTTTTCTGTCGGACTCGTCGTCCCAATCCCGACGTTGCCGCCAGAGAGAATCGTCATTTGCTGAGTGTTGTTCGTCCTGAAGTTCAATGGAGCAGAATTGTAAGTTCCAATATTGAAGGCGGTGTGGTAGGCGTTGATATAAGCCGCGTTGTCCCAAGCTTGTCCGGGATCTGAAATGGTTGAGGCTCCGGCGGTTATGTAATGGCCGTTTACACCATCTTGGGTAATAAGAAAATATGATTGCGCTGAAGAGCCTGTATTATTGTTTTCCACTCGGAATCCTTGCGAGCTATTGGCACTGCTGTAAACGTGGAGTTTCAGTTGCGGATTATCGGTTCCGATGCCGACGTTGCCGTTGCTGCGCAGAAAGGACATCATTTGCGTCCTGACATTGTTGTTCACGCTATACAAGTCTAACCGTCCGGTCGAAACATTTTCTGTGTCGAAATCATAGCCATAGGCTTCGCCGTTGCTTTGCCTCAGGCTGAATCCCGGACCGGTGAGAGTATCCGGAGAACTGATGGTCAGCTTCGCTCCCGGGTTAATAGTCCCGATCCCGACGTTGCCGGAAGGATTGATCGTCATTCTGTTTTTGTCAGCGGTCAAATCGTAAACCGCAAAATTTCCTGTTTGGCCGGAAGCGCTTCCATAGCTATAGAACAGCCAGTTGTGCCCGCCCGCGCTGGTATTGTTGATATAATAACCATTGCCCCAGGTGTCATTGGAAGTGAGCTGAAGTTCCGTCGCTCCGGAGCTGCCTCCGTTTTTCACAATTTCGAGCGTCGCTCCGGGACTCGACGTCCCGATGCCGACATTGCCGCCCATGAAGGTGGCGGCGAAGCCCGTCCCTGCCTGCGTCACCTCGAGCGCCGTCCCGGTTCCCCCGCCGGAGCCATAAACGACGCTCAAAGCATTGTTCGTTCCACTCGCCGGATTATAATTTATATTGGCCGCATCTTGGGCGGTCGAAGTGTTGTCGATATTGATGATGCCGTCCCCGATAATGTTCAAAGAATTTATGGCTTGGGGCACCGACCCGATTCTTTTTCTTTGTGACATTTCATTGTCCGATTCCACTGTCACTCCCAGATAATATGCATTTGAGCCGAAGTCTAAATCAAGCGCGTTTCCCGTGCCGCTTCCCAGCATGATCGAAAAAATGCCGTCCTCTATGGCGACCGGATTCCCATTGGCAGTTGTATATGTTCCCGTCCAGAGCAAGTTTCCGCCAGTTGGCGCGTCGTATATCTTGAAAAGGATGTTGTAATCGCCATTAGGTACCGCCACGTCGGTAGCATCCGTGAGTTTTCCCTGATAGTTTATTTGCTCATTTACAGCGGCATGAGAGTGGATAACGAAGAAAAAAATCCCAATCAACCCGATTAGTCCCAATTTCCAAAATTGGATTTTTTTCTCAACTTTTTCCTTCATTTTTTGTTGTGTTTCGATTTTTGCGCTTCCGAGTCGAGTGCTGCTTACTTCGGCACAACAGTCACAGAACCAATTTCGTCCGGATTATCGGCGTGAATGATAAGATTGTTGTTTACATCCTTTTCCACCAGATATTTTTGATCGCTATTTTTCCCCCCGAATCCCCAAACAAAAAGGCTGATTATCACAATAACCGCAAGAGCTAAAGCCCATTTGAGGTTCGTTAGCGCTTTCCTATTCTCCTCCGCCGGAATGCTGACATTCAGCTCCTCCCTTCGCAGATAACCCGCTTCAGCCACCCCAGTCACATAGCTTTCGATCGCCTTCCTTGTTGTGAACCATTTTCCATCCTTTTTTATTCCTTCAAGCTTCCGCTTTCTTATGATCAGCCTCAAATAATCCACGCTGTATGGAGATAATTTGCTGGCTTCTTGAAGAGATATTAAGTTTTCCTGGTTTTCACCCATTGTGTTGATTTTATTGGAACCGGATACACTATCTGATGTCGTATCCTTTGCCTTATTATACACAAAAAAAAGCTTGTCAACAAGCTTTTCGTAGCCACTTATCCACACCCCCCCGAGCTGATCATTTTTTAGCTATTTTTCTGCTGATTTTATATTTTTTATAGACCCATACCAAGCCAAAGACCACCAGAACCACGATGATTATTTCTTTCCAGGGGGGCATGAAGATATAGCGCTTGAAAGTGATCGTATTTCCGTCGCCATCTTTTATATTTCCCACAATTTTATAGAATCCAGCCAAATCCTGCCTTTTGATGCTTTCGTCGAACTCGATACTCGTTGTTGGCAGGATCGTTCTGTCCCCTATAGGAAAATCGGATATTTTTTGCCCCCAAATATTTTTTATCTCCACATTTCCTTCGGGCTTGAAATGGGTATTTCCCACATTTTCGATCTCCATTCTCAGTTTTGATTCATCTTCCCAGGACAATCTCGGAATGTCCAGTTCTTTGAGCGCCCCTTTTTTCACTGCGTCCCCGCCCACTTGCATGAGCAGCATGGTTCCGACCCGGCCGGTGACACAAATTGAAGATTTGTCTGTCGCGACAACTGCGTTATCCTTTTCTACCATGCAATTTGTTCGCAAGAAGATCACGCCGTAATGTCCTCCAATGATCGCGTCAGCAGGAGCTTTTATTTTATACTCAAGAACCTTATATTCTCCCTTTTTCAGAGAAAAATTATTTTCATTCAAAGATATCCAGTCCTTCATCAGATACGGCCTCAGTTTTTCGTTCCTTATAGCCTTGTCGTCTGAAAAAATATAATTTCCGGCGTCATCCACAAAAAAATCAGAAAATTCCGCGCTCACCGTGACATCGTCCTCCGAGGTGTTCTCTATATAAATTTTGCCGGTTTCTTCCCCGCCCGGGTCGATTTTGAGATCGTAGCTGAGCGGAGAGATTCTGAGAGATACAGCATTTTTCGCCTGAACTGAAAAACAAAAAAGGCTCGAGAATATCAAGGGCGAAAAAAGCAATAGGCGTCGAATGGCTTTGATTTTTATAATTGGTCTCTTCATATCAATGGCTTTCCAATTTCACGTTCAAATTATACCACAGGCAGCGAGGTTTCCTAAATGGTCCCGAGGCTAATTTTTCCTTAACTTTTTTTTCTTATTTCAAATTTCGAGAAGAAGTATTTGAACAGATAATAGATAACAATGAGCAGGAGGAGCAGGAGTAAGGCGATATGCCACGGGAAGGCATAGAAAACAATACTTTTTGTGTTTTTGAGATTCCCCCCAAAACCGTAAACGGTCGTCAATTCCGCTGTGTAACGCCCCATCAGCCACTTTTGGTTCCAAGTTGCATTTTGTTTTCTGGAAGAGTTTGAGAGCACTGTCCAATCTTTGAGCGGAAAACGCGCAACTTCAGTCCCGAGAATATTTTTAATGGCAATTTCTCCTTTCACCTTTTCATAAATATTCCCCGAATTTTTGAAAACCGTCGAAAATTCCACAGGGCCCTGGCGATAAAAATTCTTGTCGGCGGAAAAATGCGTTATCTCGCCGGATTCTTGATTATTCCCCGGTACGTTTATCAAAATAAGCGTTCCCACCCTGCTCACCAGCCTGACTTTTCCGTTTCCTTGATCCTGCTCTTCTCCCGTAGCGGAGGCAAATACGGCCACGTAATGGCTTCCCGCCACGGCGTTTTGGGGAGCGGTTATTGTCAGTTGGACAGTCAGTCGGTCCCCGTGATTGAGGGCTATTTCATCAACATCAGGCGTTACCCAATCCTTCGCAGACGTGATTCCCGCGGATTCATCCCCCAAAAACTCTGTCACCTTCTCGGGATCGCTGGATCCCACAAAATCTTCTTTTGTAATCCCAAAATTGACTGTTTTTCCAAGACGGTTGACGATCGTGATCTGTTGAGTCGTTGTCTGGCCGGGAGAAAGCGTGAGCTCGAGATTGACGGGAGAGATCACAAAACGATCCTCCACATTTTCCTGATAGTTTTCAATGGTATAGGCTTTGGCCGATCCAACCAGCAAAAACATCAAAAAAAAGCCACTTAGAAAAAGCAACTTTACTGATCCCAAATTTTGCCTTTGAAAAAAGCTTTTCCGATAATTCATCGCTCCTGCAAAAATTTCTAATTCCTCATTGACCTAATAAAAATCCATGCCCCAAATCGAAAAAAAGAATTTGGTCATTTGGATTTGTTTAGAAATTAGAAATTCGAAATTAGAAATTCTCTAGAGTGTTGTCGCTGTCGCTGTCACGGTCGCCGAATAACTTCCGCTAGGTTGGGATTTCGCAGATCCGACTTCGGCTTTGAAAATAACAGTTGTGTCGTCACCGGCTGTTTCTGCGCTTCCATGAGATACCTGCTCTTTAGCAGTGCTGTTGAAACCCATATATTTGCCGGTGCCGAATTTTGACTCAATATAGGTACCGGTAGCTCCAAATCCGAATTCCGACGCGGAACTGGCAATCGACCATGTTTCCGGCGTTCCTTCCACCGCTTCGGTATAGTCCGTGAAAACATCACTTCCGCTGTGCATTGTGTTGGCTTGATCCGTGGCAACTTCCAGCTTCCAACCGCTAGAGTTGTTGGTGGTTACTGTCCATGTGGTGCTACCCGTCACATTGCCGGTGCCGGTAATGGTGCCCATGCTCACATCCGTGGGAGAATTAAGGGAGATCGTCGGCGCAACCGAAAGATTCACGAGTACATCGTCCGCGGTATTTGCCGCGTCCGTAATTGCCGGCTCAAGAGCCGGATAAACGATAAGACCGACGCAAAAAACCGAAGCAGCAAAGACCATAGCTTTCCAAAAACTTTTTACTTTTTTATTTTTTTTCTCCATTTTTATTTGCAACCCATTTAATTTTGACTGTGTTCAAAGATTCTTTGCGTGTCCATTATAGCATTCCATAAAAAATCTTGCAAAAAAAATGCACAAAGTTATCCACAGATCATATTTTTCTCCTTTCAGAAGGGTTTCTGTGGGAAAAACCCGTGCCAGAAGCTGGAATTGAGCTTTTGTGATATTTTTCCGAAGACGAACTGGACGATTTTTCATTGATGATTTTTCTCTTTCTTCTGCGCTTTATGAGATATGTAATGATCGCAATTAGCAGGAAGACAGCCGCAATGATCACCCACCAAGGGATGATCCAAAAATATATCTTTCCGACAAGAATACTGTCTGAATGCCCATATACGATCCGCAGATCTGCTGTGAATCTTCCGATCGGAATTTTCCAGAAAGGACTACTCGCGGCATTCCAAGCGTCCTGAAATCTGCGCCGGCTCTCCGGCAGTACATTTCCGCCGAGATTGTTGAAAGGAAGTCGCGTTATTTCTTTGCCCCACCAATTTTTTAGAACTATTTCTCCTTTCGGCTTGAAATGGATGTTTCCTGAATTCCCAAGAAGAGTCGTAAAGATCACCGGAGGCTTGAAAAAAAATCTTTGCCCTGAAAAATCGAGGAGTGTCCCCTGCTCGGAGATATCCCCGGGGATCCTCACGAGGACCAGCGCACCGATTTTCTCCGCAAGCGACACTTGCGATGCTTTTCCCTCGGAACTCGGGGGTTGTGTTGAGAAAAAAATTACTCCGTAGTGTCCTCCCGGTTCTGCGTTTTTAGGAATATTTATTTTGAAATGAAATTCGATTTCTTGTCTCGGAAGAATAGCAATTTTAGGAACGTCGAAAGTTATCCACTTGGCAAGTGAAAATTTTTCTTCGCTTTCTGCCGCAGAGAATATCGGCTGTCCCAAGTCATCGCCCGCCGTAAAATTTTCCGCGGAAGGATAGAGTTCGACAAGATTTTCCGTTGGATTCGATATTTTGACAACATGATCGCTCGATTCTTCCGGCACCAAATCCAAATCGAATACGGGAGGCGCAATAGTCGCTCCCTCCGATTGGCCTTGAGCCGATATTTTTTTCACCAAAAAAAAGTTTGCCAGCAAGGCAAAGAATAAGATCGCAAAGAAAATATGGCTGCTTCTTTTTCCCTTTTCCATTTGTCTAGAAATTTCCCGTAGCTATATATGTGATTGTCGTATTATATGCTCCCGATTCAGTTACTTGAGAAACATTTGCTATGTAACTGACAGTATAGGTGGTCTGGGAAGTGGCCGTGCTGGAGCTGGCAAGCGTTGTTGCCGCGTTGGGAACAAACCGGAACTGATCGGCCGTATTGTAGTCACTACCTGGCGCGCCGGAACCCCCCACAGGATTCGCTCCCGTGCTTGGCGTGGTGTTGCTTTTGAGGTTTAGTCCGAATTGTTCGGTTCCCGTGGATGAAGCTCCCTTGGTTGTCATGGCATCGATTGTGTTCGATCCGCTCGTGAGCGTCGCTCCATTATAACTGATGGTATAGCCGGACGTTCCATTGCTCATGGCTGAAAGAGTATTGGCTGTTCCGTTGTTGAAGCCGGTGTTTTGGTAATCCGTGTTCCCTCCCCCCGATTTGGTGAGAGCGACTGCATTTTGCGAAATAGAGAAGGTAAGATAGGGATCAACCGTCATTGAAACGACCACCTGGTCGTTACCGATGATCACAACGGCAACGCTTCCCGTATCAACATCACCTGTCCCCACCCCGATTGAAATTATTTTTGTCCCGGCCGAAGGATTTGTTATTTGCTGGTCTCCCGTCGCGCCGTAGGCGGCATTTGTTCCGATCAGCACCCGAATATAGTCGTTGGAAGCGATAGCCGTTCCGCCAGATGTCGGATAATTGAAGATAAGATCATTGGATGAGAAACTAGCTCCCCAAGAACCGGATCCGGCCGTAGCCGCGAGCGTCGCTTTAGCACAGCCCGAAGAGCAATTCCCGTTCACTTCTGATTGGCTTGATCCGTACTGAAGGTCAATGTCTGTATAGTCCACCGAGCCGGATGTGAATCCGGCCGTGTTAAAATATAATTTGAGCGTTCCGGAAGACATGCCTGTCGGCGTCTTGAAGCGGATATCATGATTCGAGGCTGTGCTGGCTTCAAGGCGGCTTAAGGTATCGGAAAGATTGGTGAGTGAAGCCGCCTGGGAATATTTGACATAGGTCAAAAGCCCGCTCAATAGAATGATCACAAACAAAACAAACCCTTTCCGAAAACCAATTATAATTTTATTTTTTATTTTTCGCGTCATAAATAATATGTTGTAAATTTTGTTTTTATTTTAAGAGATTAATTTAAAGACTGTTGATTGGCAAGAATAAAAACTTCCTCCGTTCACTATGCCATAATTATATCCTATATCGAAAATCATTGTCAAACCTTCGCAAGGCCACGAGAATAAAATTCTGATCGTGCCAAATATCATCTTCTGGCACCTGGATTTGCTTGTAAAAATCATATCGACCCCACCGCCGTATAGGTCACCATGCAAGAATAGGCTCCCGATTTTTGGCTTCCCGGCGCGTCAACTTTATAGCCGATCACCGTTTCGTCGGTTTCGCTTTTGTAGCCGGTTCTGGAATGGGCTTCTGTGGCGATATCAGGAAAGGCCGCGTATTTATAATTCAGGCCATCCTTCCATTTCGAATCGATATTTGTTCCGGAAATTATCGTGAAACCAAATCCCAAATTATTCGGCACGCTCCATTGAAGCGGAGTTGCAATGGATCCATTATGATCGTCGATAGTCGTTACTGCATCCGTATGGCGCATTTTGTGGTCTTTTGAAACGTTCAGGGAGTATCCGTTCCACGAATCAGTAGTCACATCAATCGTCGTCTGGCCAGTGATGGGAGATCCGGCGAGAAGGGATCCAAGGTCTTTGCTGCTGGCATCCACGGTCAGAACCAGATAGGTGTTTACCATCTCCCTGAAACCGGCTTTCATTTTGTAGTGAGCGCTTGATCCTGTTCCAGTTGCGACCTCGCCCATCGTGTCATTCATTTTGTAGTGGGCGGAGCTTCCCAGGCCTCCTCCAGTATTGAACGAATCGGCCTTTATCTTGAAATTATCACTCGACATTTGCGCCATCGAGACACCTGTCAGCCCCGGGCTGCCGAAGACGGAAAAAAGAAGCAGGAGGAATGCCCAAAAAGTCCCTTTTGAAAACAGATTGATATATTTATATTTTTGAAACATTTTTATATAACAGCTACAGATTCATCCTCCATCGCGCTCCTTGTGGCGACTAAAAAATATTTTTCATATTTTGCTTACTATCTTTGTTTGGGTGACGGTGTTTGTGCCGTCGGTCGCTGTCACGGCAATAGTATTTTCTCCATTTTGAAGCCTGATGCGGGCTGCATAGCCTCCTTTTATTTTCTTGACAACCGTATATCCCCAATCAGCGCCATTGATTGATATTTTCACTTTGTCCACGCCATAGGCCACACCGGATATGGCCAAAACTGATTTTTTGGTCTCATTTTTGCAACGGATGATTTCCAACTCCAACGGTCTGTCGACGGCCCAGCGCACTTTTCTGATAACAGAGCGTGAAATGTTGCTTGTTCCGTCATCGCTGGAAGCCAGCAACTTCACGGTATGCGTCCCAACGGCCAGCATCAATTTTTTCGAGAATTTTCCATTATTTTTCATTTTGACAGAACTTTGAACAACCCCGTCGAGCAAAAGATCAACATGAGCTCTCGGCTTTGTGCTCCCGGAAATTGAGATATATGATTTGGTTGTTTCCCTTGAGAATGACGCGCTGAGCTTTATCGTTTTTTTTTCATTTATTGAATAGGTTCCCGTTGGACTTACTGTGGCTCCCTCCCCGGAATTCGCATACTGGATATCAAACAGGTTACCCCGCTCAATTTTTGTGCCGTCAAGAAACTTTGCGAGATCAACTCTTGTTTCCTGAAAAATTCCGCCCGAGCCGCCCGACACTCCCTTGGATATCGCGAATTCGTCAGCACCGAAATCGGAGACTTGCGTGTCATCGCCATTTTCGGAAAAAACCCCGTCGCCTCCATCTTTCAATATCCGGACGCTCACGCTGGAATGGTTGCCATCCAACACTCCCGAATCTCCCGTGACATACGCCCCCTGGCTTTGGGAAAAATAGAATTCCAGAAAATACTCCGGACGCCCACCGCGGTTTCTGTCAAATTCAAAAACCATTTCTCCATGCAAATTGTCGGGAAAAGTGACAATGCGGTTGGCACAAGGATTGGAATTCGTGCTCGAGGCTGGGCTATTCGAAAAATATGCTCGTTCCGTCTCACCACCACTTCCCCAAAAATATTCGGCAAAATCACTTCCCCGAAGAAGTTTGAAAAAAAGATTGTTATTGTCATTGGCCATCCACAAACTGCTCGCCTCAAGAGCCCGATTCTCATTGTACATGCAGGTTGCATATCCGGGAGCGCCCGTCTGCCATGAATCCGTTCCCAGGTTGAAATAGTAAGTTGTCCCTGGATATGGAAATGAACCAAGATTTCCTTCAAAAACTGATGGTGTTCCCTGCCAATCATCAAAAGATCCGTCAATGGTGATTGTTTTTGCCTGCGCGCCAGACATCAAAACGAAAAAGGCAAGCAAAAAAAAGACTACTCCAAACAGTACGGAAATTGGATTTTTTTCGTTGCAGCGGCATTTTCTTTTCATTTTTTATCTTTTTTATTTCAGCTCCCCCATTATTATACCCCATTTCAAGAAACGAATCCATTTTGACCAAAGATCACCACCATCTTTTTTCATAGGGAATGTCCCAATAGCTTGTTGCGGCAATTTGCTTTACATACTCAAGAGTTGATTTCCCGGATCCTACGCGGGAAAGAGTTTGGTATTGCAAGTGAAGGCACTGTGATTCAGCTTCGGCGCCTGAATATATTTCAGTTGGGACGGAAGAATCGGGATGAGATAATCGGTAATCTTTGTACTGTCCGGCATGGCAGCTTTCATGAGACATCACTCCGGCCAACCAGACAGGTCCCGACGCCCGAGTAGCCTGGCCAAGTTTTATACGAGCTGGGGATTCCCAAACGAATGTGCCTGAACCATCCGCAGAGCATTCGACAATCCCGATATTGCCAAGGACGCGCTGATAGGCATCTTCATCATGATCACGAAGATTTTCGAGCGCGCCGGCCACTTGATCCCGACAATTATTGTCGCCGATAATTTTCAGCGGCATTTCAGAAGGAGCCCCGCCGACAGAAAGGACCTCCATTTTTTTCACTTTTTTCTTCTTATTTTTGGCATGAACCCGCATTGCCGTCATTTTGATTCCAATTGGAAATAAGATGACAAAAACAAGCAAAAAAGCGGCTATTTTGCGGAAAATAAGGGGTTTTCGCATGGGATTCGCTAGCTAAAAATTAAACAGATCGACCAGAATAGTATAGGCTAGCAAATCCCGGGAAATATTTCAAGACAAATGTTTCAAAGGGCTATTTCTCTCCGTCAATGCGACGGATCATTCCGCGCATTGTGGCCATTCCAGCCAGCAAGAAAACAGCAAAAAAGATTTTCGCAGCCGGAACAAAATACACAAGAAGGCTGCTGGGAGGAATATAAAAAAATCCAGCCAACTCACCCGCAGAAAAGAAAATTATGGATGCTAACAGAAACTTGAAAGACAAGTCGAGTTTCTTCTCCACTCTCCAAACAATTCCGGAAGCAAATATTATCGACACGAGCGATAGGACGATAACAACAATTTCTGACGCGATTTCTATTTTTTCCTTTGTGATATTAAACATAAGACACCTCCTTTCATTTAATCTATCATTCCCATCTCCTTAAGATCATCTTCGGCTACTTGAAGCTTTGAGCGGCGCGCCAGTCGAAACTCAATGCCAAGAAGAATCCCGAAAATGGCCAGCGCAGCCAAAGCTGCAAAAGCCGCCCAGCCAACATGATCCAATATTTGGCGCATAGTGATTTCACGCCCTGGGGCAAGAACCAAAACCGGTCTTTCCTTCACCTGGAATTCGCTGATTGAGCTCACATCTACGCCTTCCTTTTCTTCGCTAATCGCCAAGCCATAATTCCCTGGCGGGATCATCCTGCTTATTTCAATTTCTCCGCCGTCGCTTGATGCCGAAACAACTGTGGTGAATATTGGCTCTTTTTTATCATCCAGAATCTGCAGCCGGTAATCCCCAGATCCATTCTCACTGACAAAAGAATATTTCAGATTTTCCCCCGGATGGATCGCCTTGTTTTCATCCACAATCGACAGAATAAGATTTGCAGGCTCAACTTCATGAGCCAGTGCTTTGATGGAATAATTTCCAAGCTGCGACAACTGGCAACGCCTTATCGTCTTGGCCTTCATATTGCTCGAGACCTTGAAGACCAGGGAATCGGTCGCCCTTCGACTGCTGTCGGATGGATCCGTCGCTGAAACATAAAGATAATAAGTGCCTTTTTTCAATTTGCTCATTGCCCTCCATGACCAATATCCGTTGATGTTCGCCGTAGTGTTGCTCAAAATGTGCCTTTTCGCTTTCGGATAGACAATTTCGAGCGAAATTTTTCCCTGCAATATGTCAGTGATCCCGGTGAAAAATGGCTTCTTGCTTTTCGTTTGCGGCGTGCAGTAAAAATGGGACAAATTGGTAATTTTGTCTATACTCTCTATACTGATAGTCGTTGTGGGGGTTGGCGGCGGTGGCGGTGGAGGAGGAGGCGGAGGAACATAGCAGCTTGAGGAAGCAGCGGGATAAATTTCATCTGACTGCTTGGTCCCCAGAGGGCCAGTGACAAAAACATAATAGGCGTAAGTAACCCCTGGTGAAACATTATTGTCGCGATAATATGACGAAGTCAACCCGGTTGCCAGAGGCGCCCCGTTTCGCCAAACGTCAAAATAATCCGCCCCATAATCATCATTCCAATCAAGATCAAGATATGGGTTGGATCCATTGCAACCTGTTGAAGCAGATACCACCGGCTTGCCGGGAACGCCTCGCACCAAAACCGTCACGTTCACCACCCCAAGAACCTTCCCATATTTGTCTTCGAGGTCACTCTTGAGTATTCCAGGGCCTGCGCTCAAACCCACCAAAAGATAAACAATAACCAGGCCAGCCGCCAAGCGGAAAAGGATTTTTGTCCAACGACTAAAAAAATAGCGTTTTTGATGAACTACCGGTCTTTTCGCTTTTTTGTCCGGAATTTTTTTGATTTTGCTCTTTTTCTTCATCATCCGCTAAACTAAATATTTTTAAGATATCGGGCAAAAAAATAATCTAGGGGAAAATAAACAATTGCCACTATCAAAATACTCCCCGCGATGTCGACCGCGTGATGCACGCCTGCCAAAACTCTCGCGAGGCCGACAAGGATCGCGAGAAAAAGCAAGAATATCCCTATTTTTTTGTTGAAGTGAAAAATTGCGAAAGCGATTGCCGTCCCCAAAAGCGTATGGTCGGATGGAAAACCGTTATCCGCCGCGTGGGGGATGAGCGGAGTGAAATGGCCGGCGACAAATGGACGCGGATCAAAATAAAAATGAGCCATAACTTTTGCAACGATATACGACAGTGGTAACAATAATACAGCAAAAATAAATACCTCCTTTTGCCTCTGCCACGGCTGCTTCAAAAAATAAAAGGCCGCGATCGCTGCTAAAACGAAAACTAGATATTTGGCCGTGAAGATGGTCAATGTGTTCATGATTATTTTATTAACAATATAAGCGTTGTCAAAACTGCCGCCGCCATAAACGTGACCGCCAGCCACCCGAAAAATTTCACCCACCCGGGATGCGTTTCTTCACCCATGATCTTTTCATCGTTGCCGATGACCATGATGACAATGAGAAGAGGCAGCGCGATGATGCCATTGAGATAAGCGGCATAGTAAAGCGCGGCGATCGGATTTATATGGAAAAAATTCAATGCAAGGCCTATGATTACCGAAAAAGCGATCACGAGATAAAAGCCCTTCGCTCGGGAAAATTTGAGTTCTAGTCCTTCCCGCCACTTCATGACCTCGGCCAGCGCATAAGCTCCGGAACCGGCCAAAACCGGAATTGCCAGGAGTCCGGTTCCGATTATGCCGACAGCAAAAAGCAGATAGGCATAATTCCCGGCCAGCGGACGCAAAGCCAAAGCGGCTCCTTCTGCCGAACCGATATTCGTTATGCCGTTCTTGAAAAGCACCTGGGCCGTGGTAAGGACAATAAAAAAGAACACTATGTTCGCCAATATCATGCCGGAATATACGTCCGTGCGCATCCGGAAAATTCTGCCCCGCATCCCATCCGTCACCATTTTATCGTCTTGGGACACGTTCCCGTCCCGAATGTTCTTTTGCAGCATTTTATTCTCTTCGACCTCCTCCGAGGCCTGCCAGAAAAAAAGATAAGGAGTGATCGATGTTCCAAAAATCGCTACCAAGGCAAAAATAAATGTTTCGTTGAGCTGAATATGCGGAATAAACGTGTGTCTTGCAATATCAATCCAATCCGGTTTGATGATTATTCCGGTCACTACATACGCAAAAACGGAAATGGTAAGCCACTTGAGAAACTTCACATAGACATGATAGCGCACGAAAATTTCCACTACGACTATGACGACTGCGAAAAAGATGGCCGCCAGATAAAAGTTGATCCCGACAAGCATTTTGAGAGACGCGGCCATCGCTCCGATATCGGCGCCAATATTGGCCACGTTGGCGACAATAAGCAGCACGACCGCTCCCATAACTATATTCCTCCGATAATGTTTCTGGAGCACCCCGGCCAGTCCCCTGTTCGTCACAATGCCTATCCGGGCACAGACTTCCTGCACGGCGATCATGATCGGAAGCAGCCAGAAGGCTGTCCACAGTATCGCCAACCCGAATTGGGCCCCCACCGAGGAATACGTGCCGATTCCGGAAGGATCATCATCCGAAGCGCCGGTAATGAGACCCGGCCCCAGAGCTTTCAAATAAAGATGCGCTTTTTTGAAAGGATTTTTGAGTAGTTCTTTTGCGCGCAAGACCTCCGTTTCCGTGACACGCAAGGTTCCGTCCAAAACTTTTATCGTTTTGACCTCTCCCCAAATGATCAATCTTCTCGCCAAAACAAGCGGGATCCCCGCCTCGCGGCGAAATTCGGAAATGGTGTGCAGCTTATCGGATTTATGTTCTTGAGTATTTTCTTTCAATTTTTATTTTCTAATATTTGATGCTAGAAGCGTCCCAATATCGGATGCCAGATTTTATTCAACTGTCACGCTTTTCGCCAAATTTCGCGGACGGTCGACATCAAGTCCTTTTTGGACCGCGGAATAATAAGCGAATATCTGGAGAGGAATGACAGAGAGAAGAGGCGTCAACATTTCAAGCGTTTTTGGGATATAGATGACGTCGTCAACCAGCTTGGCTATTGATTTATCTCCGGCTGTTGCGACCGCTACTACTTTTCCGCCCCGGGCTTTGATTTCCTGAATTCCGGAAAGGGTTTTTTCATAAACGCTGTCGCGGGTAGCGATCGCCACCGTTGGAAAATTCTCGTCGATAAGCGCGATCGGACCGTGCTTCATCTCACCGAACGGATAACCTTCCGCGTGGACATAGGCAATCTCCTTTATCTTGAGCGCTCCTTCCATGGCAATGGGATAATTGTATTTTCTTCCGAGATACAAAAAATCGGAAAATCCGGAATATTTTTTGGAGATTCTCTTGATATGCTGGGAATCTTTGAAAACTTTTTTCATTTGCTCCGGGACTTTCGAGAGCTCTTCTGCGATTCTTTTTCCCATGACAAACGACATATCCCTTTGCCGTCCGAGAAACAATGTGAAAAGAGCCAGAATGGAAAGCTGGGAAGTAAAAGCCTTGGTCGAAGCCACTCCTATTTCCGGACCGGCGTGGTTATAAACCCCGGCGTCTGTTTCGCGGGCGATGGTTGATCCGACTACGTTCACGATGCCCAATGTCATCGCTCCCTTGTTTTTCGCTTCCCGAATGGCCGCCAACGTGTCAGCTGTTTCTCCTGATTGGGAAATGGCCAAAACCGCCGTTTCTTTATCCAGAATGGGTTTGCGGTAACGGAATTCCGAGGCATATTCGATTTCCGTGCAAATACCGGCGTATTCCTCAAACATATATTTTCCGACCAGCCCGGAGTAATAGGAAGTCCCACAGGAAACGATCACCAAACGTTTCATTTCCCGCAACTGATCCGCCACATCCCGAAGGCCTCCCAGTTTGGCCATGCCTTCTTTGGCCACCAGTCTCCCTCGAATGGCGTTTCCCATCGACTCCGGCTGTTCCATTATTTCTTTCAGCATGAAATGGTCGTAACCTTTCTTTTCCGCTTCCTCAAGCGTCCAATCTATTTTCGAAATTTCTTTTTCCACTTTTTTCCTCTTGAAATTGGTCACTTGGAAACTGCAAGGCGTTACCTCGGCCATTTCTCCGTCCTCAAGATAGATCACTTGGTTCGTGTACCTCACGATCGGCGCAATGTCCGAAGCGATGATATATCCGTCATCCGCCACGCCAAGCACCAGCGGACTTCCGTTTCTGGCCACAAATATTTTTTCCGGTTCGCTCCGGTCAATTATCGCGAGGCCATACGTCCCCTGTACATGGGCCAGCGTTCTCCAAACCGCTTCCTTGAGAGGCACCTGCTTTTTGTATTCTTCTATCAAGTGAGCCAAAACCTCCGTGTCCGTTTCGGATGAAAATTTGTGTCCTATCTTTTCCAGATCGTGCTTGATCTCTTTGTAGTTCTCGATGATCCCGTTATGGACGAGATAAATATTTTTTCCGCAATCGCAATGAGGATGGGCATTTCGTTCCGAAGGTTTGCCGTGCGTCGCCCAACGAGTGTGGGCAATTCCCAGATTGCCGGCAATTTCCCGGCCATTGATCTTATTTTCCAGTTCCACGACTTTTCCCACCGCCCTTTCCGTTGTAATTTTACCTTCATCCATAATTGAAATTCCGGCGCTGTCATAACCTCGGTACTCCAAACGCTTGAGGCCGTCCATCAAAATTGGAAGAGCTTTCTTTTTGCCGATGTAGGCTACAATTCCGCACATATATTTTTCTAATTAAAAAATTTAAATTTTATCCTAAATGTTCCCGTATGATCTTCGCAATTCTCCCGGCATGATCATCGATTTCTTTTTCGCTTCTTCCTTCCACCATCACCCGGCATAAATTTTCTGTCCCTGAATACCGCACTAAAACCCGCCCATCTTCACCCAGTTCACTTTCCACTTCTTTGATCACTTTCATTATTTCCGGGATGGTTTCGAGATCTGGTTTGCTTTTCACTTCTACATTGACCAGGAGCTTGGGAAACAAAGTGATCTCCCCGATGAGTTCCGACAAGGTTTTTTGGAAATAACTCATCGCCGCAAGAAGCATCAGTCCCCCGACAATTCCGTCCCCCGTCGAATGGAAATTAGTGTAGATAATGTGTCCGGATTCCTCCCCGCCTAAAACCGCTCCTTGCTTTCTCATCTCAAAGAATACCGGCCTGTCCCCAACCGCTGTCGCGAAATGACCAATGCCCAATTTTTTGAGCGCGCTTATGAAACCGAGATTACTCATAACGGTCGTCACGACCAGATCATTTTTGAGCTGGCCTTTTTCTTTCAAAAATTTGGCGATGATATATATCATTTGGTCGCCCGTGAGCGTGTTTCCTTTTTCATCCACCGCGATCACCCGGTCTCCGTCTCCGTCAAAAGCCAGTCCCAGATCGGCTTTTTTATCGAGGACGGTTTCACTCAGATTATCCGTATATTGCGATCCGCAACGGTAATTGATATTGCGCCCATTGTGCCTTGCATTGAGCAATTTTATCTCTTTTACGTTTTCTCCAAAAACGACTGGCGCGACCTCGGAGGTTGCTCCGTTCGAGCAATCAAGAACTATCTTAAGATTGCTTAAAAACGGTTTTTGGGAAATATTATCATCTTCAGAAATACTGGAAAAGTTATCTGACAAAAATTTTACGTATTTCCTCTCCGCTTCAGCCAAAACTTTTTTTGTCCCTGGAACCTCTTTTCTATTCTCGCTGGCTTTGTTTTCCGAAATATATTTTTCTATCTCTGCCTCTTCTTCGTCGCTGAACTTCGTTCCATCGCTCTTGAAAGGTTTGAGCCCGTTATATTCATATGGGTTGTGCGAAGCCGAAACAACAATGCCCGCTCCCGCTTTTTCCTCGCCGACGAGAAACGAAACGCCCGGAGTCGGGATCACGCCGGCCAAGAGCGCCTCTGCTCCCGCCGAGATTATTCCCGCGGCCACCGCTTCCTCGAGCATCGGACCGGATTCGCGAGTGTCTTTCCCAATGACGATCTTCGCCGGTAGATTTCTTTTTCGACAAAAAAGCGCCATGGCCTTTCCGAACCTCGTTGCGATTTCCACGTTCATTTTTTCTCCGCCGACTATGTCTCTGATGCCGTCGGTGCCGAATAATTTCATACTATGAGTTCAATTCTTAATTAAACAATAAATTTTTCGATTTCTGTCTGCGCTTTTTCAAGATCTTCAGGAGATCCTACCGACATCCATTCAGTTGCGGGGATAACTTTTATCTTATGCTTGTCCGCCATCTTGGCTAGCGTTTGCGGAAGGCCGAATTCTTTCTCGGTGATTCTTACGAGGTCATAATTGAAAAAGTCTTTGCTCAGAACCATTGCCCCTGTGTTAATAAGCTTGAATTCGAATGAATTCGGTTTTTCGATTATGTCCACCAAATTCCCTTCTTCATCCGTTTTTATCACGCCATATTTTCTTGGATCCTCCACTTCCCAACCGAGAACCGCAAAATCCTCAGCGCATAATTTTTCGATGTCCGATTTTAAGTAGAGATCATCCCCGTTCAAAACCAGAAAATCTCCTTTGATCAGATCCTTGGCGCAGAAAACAGCGCCACCGGTTCCGTCTAGTTCGTCGTGCCTCACGTAAGTAATTTTCTTTCCCTTATAATTGTCCTTGAAGTGCTCGCGGATATGATCGCCAAGATAGTTTATGACGAGAATTATCTCTTCGACCTGGTCTGGCACTGCGTCCAGAATGTATTCAAGGAGCGGCCGGCCATTCACGGGTAAAATGGGTTTGGGAAGGTCATAGGTGAGCGGCCTCATGCGAGTCCCTTTTCCAGCTGCCAAAACAACGACCTGTTTCTTTTCATTTGCCATAACATATCTTGACGGGAGCCAAACTCCCGTCGGAGTTAAACCACAAAATTAATTAAACGATCGGGCACAAAAATGACTTTTTTAATGGTCTTTGCGTCGATGTATTTTACTATTTTATCCTGTGCCAGCGCCAGTTCTTTCGCATCCTTTTCCTTGACACCCGCCGTGACCTCGATTTGATCGCGCACTTTGCCGTTTATTTGGATAATAAGCGAAATTTGCTCGTCTTTTAAATATTCTTTTTCTGGTTCTGGCCATTTTTCGAGGAATACAGAAGTTTTATGACCAAGCCTTTCCCAGAGTTCTTCGGAGAAATGAGGAGCAAACGGAGAGAGCAAGATAATGAATTTTTCATAGTCATCTACACGGATAAATGTTGATAAAGATGATTCTAATTCGACCGAATCGGGAAATTGCTGGCTAGCTTCTGTTTTATATAATCCATTCAAAAAAATCATCATCTGGCTTATTGCTGTATTAAATCTAAAATTTTCAATATCTTCCGTGACTTTTTTAATGGTTTTATTTAAGATAATTTTAAGATTTTTTGGTGTATTTCCCTTGCTTTTATCATTTTTCCATTTTTCTATATCGCACCAATTTTTAAACCATTCTTTGCCATTTTTTTCTTGCCTTCTTAGGTGTTCGAATATTCTGTCTAAAAATCTCCTCATCCCCACCACCCCTTTCGTACTCCAGGCGATGTTTTGCGTGAAGGGCCCCATGAACATTTCATAAAGCCGAACCGAATCCGCTCCGTATTCTGAAATTACTTCATCAGGATTGATGACATTTCCCCAGCGCTTGGACATTTTTCTTCCGTCTTCGCCCTGGATAAGTCCTACGTGGACTAATTTCTTGAAGGGCTCCTTTGTGGAAACCGCTCCGATGTCGTATAAAAATTTGTGCCAGAAACGGGCGTAAAGAAGATGCCGCGTGGCGTGTTCCGCTCCGCCGACATAAAGATCAACCGGCATCCATTTTTTTTCTTCTGATTTTCCCACCAATTCTTTGGCATTCTTGGGATCGATATAGCGAAGATAATACCATGAGGATCCCGCCCATTGCGGCATGGTGTTCGTTTCGCGTTTTGCCGTGCAGCCGTCACCCTTCGTGTGATCACCCGCAGGGTGACACTTTGGACATTTCACGTTCACCCATTCTTTAATGCCGGCGAGCGGCCCTTCCCCCATTCCGGTCGGTTCGTATTTTTCCACTTTCGGAAGTTCGACCGGCAGATCTTTTTCCGGGACGCCGACCGTTCCGCACTTTTCGCAATGGATGATCGGGATCGGCTCACCCCAATATCTTTGCCGCGAAAAAACCCAGTCTCGCATCTTGAAGTTCACTTTCTTCCCGCCTATTCTTTCTTTCTCCAGCCACTTCACCATTTCCCCGCGGGCTTTTTCGGAGGTCAGCTCGTTATATTTTCCGGAATTTATTAGAACACCGGAATCGGTATACGCATCAATATTTTGAGCATAGGCTTTGGCCAGAAAAATATCATCCGGAATCGTAACAGAACTTGAAAGCAGATCACGCTTGACCCAAACGAGATCGTGCAGTTTTTCTTCTTCTTGGCTTATGGCCTCATTTTTTTCTGATAATAATTTGCAGACAACGCCTGTGGTTTTCACGTATCGATTCAGGTCTTTATGCGCGGCAAAAAATTCCGCGTGAAACTCTATCGGATGAATTCTTAAGACTTCGACGTCGGTATATCCGGTTTCCTCGGCTATTTCGCGCAATGCCGTTTGCTCAGGCGTTTCTTCATTTTCTATACCGCCGATTATGAAGGTTTTGGGTTTCTCCTTCCCCCATTCATCGCCCTTTAAGTTCAATGTAAGGACTTCCCCTTTTTTATTTTCCAATATTACATGAACAACTCTCCTTACTGTATTCTCTTTTCCCTTTCTCGGAGGATTGCTTTCGTCCAGGCTATACGGCGCCACCACTTGTTTGACCGGCAAATTGTATTTCTTCGCGAATTCAAAATCCCGCTCGTCGTGCGCCGGGACAGCCATAACCGCGCCGGTTCCATAGTGGCCGAGGACGTAATCAGCAATAAACAAAGGAAGTTCTTCATCATTAAAAGGATTGATCACTTTTACGCCCTTGAGTTCAACCCCTGTTTTATCCTTCTGCAGATCGGTTCTCTCGAGATCCGTCTTGTTTTGCGCTTGGATAATATATTTTTCAACTTCTTTGTAGTTTTCGATTTGATCTTTTATTTTCTCGATAATTGGATGCTCCGGGCCTACGACGCAGTATGTACACCCGAAAATAGTATCGAGGCGAGTGGTAAAGACTTCGAGCCAGTCTTTTCCGTTGCCAATTTTGAATTTAATGGTCGCTCCCTCGCTTCTTCCGATCCAGTTTTTTTGCTGGTCCACAATTGATTTTTCCCAATCCAAGTCTTCGCTGTCAAGATCTTCGAGCAGACGATCGGCATATTCTGTCATTTTGAGGACCCATTGGCGCATTTTTTTCTGGACCACCTGCGACCCACAGCGTTCACAAAGACCGTTTTCGAGATCCTCAAGCGCCAGTCCCGTTTTGCAGCTGGGGCACCAATTGATCGGCTCGTCGGATTCGTAGGCAAGACCTTTCTCGAACATCTTGAGAAAGATCCACTGCGTCCATTTATAATATTCCGGATCGGTCGTGTTGATCTCTCGATCCCAATCGTATGTGAGCCCGAACAGCTCTAGCTGTTTTTTGAAAGTTTTGATGTTTTCTTTGACTGCCGCCTCAGGATGAATTTTGTTTTGGATGGCATAGTTTTCCGCCGGCAAACCAAAAGCGTCCCAACCCATCGGATGTAGGACGGAATAGCCCTTGAGCATCTTGAATCTCGAAACAACATCGGTCGCGATATACCCCTTCGGATGCCCAACATGCAGCCCCGCTCCCGAAGGATAGGGAAACATATCCAAGGCATAGAATTTCTTATCGCGCGAATAGTCCTTATATATGCCACTTTCCGCCCATTGCTTCTGCCATTTAGGCTCAATTTTCGCTGGATTATATTTATTCATATTCTTCTGCTTGCCCGTCCGCAGCTTTAGCGAAGGCGGGCCACTTTTCTTCAATTTTTTTCGGGTCGTATTTTTCCATATTTATGATAAAGCTACTCTTTTAGCTTAGCCTGTTTCAGTGTTTCTTTCAAGGCCATATCTTTGACTTTAATTGAAAATTCGGCGATACTTTTTATAAGAAATAGGGCTCAACTGGGCTAAACTACCCAAGGAGGGAGGTAAACAAATTGGATCATTTTGATCATTGTGATGTTACGGAACCCTGCACACTGACAGCAGAAGGAAATTTGCGGGAAAAAATGACAAGGCCAGAGCTTGAGGAGTTGCTCAGGGAAAAGCTGCCGCTTTGGACCGCAATTTCGACCAGCATTGAACAGTCCCGGTTCAAAGTGGAAATACCTCGCTTTTTCCCGAGGAATTACCCTGGTTTTGCTGAGCTGCTCAGGTCGCGAATTGGCCAACCTCGATCCGTAGTCATAAGTTTGAGATGAATAATGATAAGGCTTATATGGATTAGGCCGAATTCACCCAAACAAAATAGAAAGGCGGAGCCAGTTATTCCGCCAAATCTCTGTAATCCCCCACCGCCGAGGCTCCACACGAGCCCCGGCGCTGTTTTTTTTCGGGGAAATTTTTTTTGAATATAATAAAACAGGGCAGGATCCATCCTTGGATTCTGCCCGGCGTAATTACCCCTTCTCAGAGGATTTTTTCAACGGCCGCCAACTTCCGCTTATCCGGTGTTACAGTAGCATACCGCAAGTGGAGTCTTTGCACCCATGGCCAATGTTGCTTAAGTATGGCACCGGCCTCATTAAGATCACCGACATGGTGTGTCCGTTCGGCTTCTCGAACTCCTTGCCACTCTCCCTTCATGTCGGCATAATAATGGCAGTCTTCATGGCCAAATATGCCGACGTCAGTGAATTTTTGCCCCGCATAAAATTGAAGAAGCGGATTTACCGCGATTATTTCGCGGTTCAAAATGATCAGCCTGGGACCACCTGGCAATGGTTGGCAAAAATAATCTTCCGGACCCAGTCCAAATTCCGACTCGAATGACTCCTCCATCCATACTCTCATTCGAGGATCCGCACAAGGGATAAGCAAGAACTTTTTTAACACTCTACTCCTCCTGTTGATAAATAATGTCCATCAAAAAAAGCGTCATGCGCTTTTTATGTTGTCTATATTCTTGCATATTTAAAAGGATTAGTCAACCCTCAAAAATTCCACACTTTCTCCCCCATCCACTAATTTAGCGTAAGCAAGGATCACTTCTTTTCCCGGATATTGGGCCAGGATTTTTTCCTTGGCCCTTTTGAGTTCCCCCTCATGAAATTTTTGCTCCGCTTCGAGGTCTCCTTTGAATTGAGAAGAGCCTCCATAGGCGCCGCAGTCGGCATGGTTCACGATCACGATCTTTTCGACGTGGTGCAGATCACACGGAACACCGATGCATTTCATGGCGACATCCACTTCCGAGAGGCAATCGTTGATGGACTTGGCCGCTCCCGGGAGTTTAGGAAAATCATATGATTTTATCCCCAGTTCCTCTTCCGCAAATTTCATCGTTTCTTTCCAAAAGCGAAAGTCGATACAGGCCAATACCACGGCCTCGCAATTATGAACATCTTTGAACTTAAAATCTACTTTCATAAAATTTGATCAACCATTACTCTAAAAATTATTCCAATCTCATCCCCCTTCTCGTTAAATGTTTTCTTGCCACTTTTATTCTCGCCAGATTTTTTTCCAGTATGGCCGCAGCGGTCGCATAATCTGTTTCGTCGGAGCGGATTTTTTCATCTTTGAGTTTCTCGGCTCTTTGCTTGGCTTCTTCGGCGCGCTTGATATCAATTTCTTCCGCCCGCTCGGCCGTGTCAGCCAGAATCGTAATTTCATTTTTCTGAACCTCGATCATTCCACCCGAAACAGCCATCGCGATCTCTTCGCCTCCTTTTTTTGCGACAAGCTCCCCTGATGTCAGAACAGAAATGAGCGGAATGTGGTTTGGAAGCACAGTGATCTCGCCGTCCTGGGTCGGAAGAGTGACTTGATCAACCGTATCTTCATAGACGGTTTTTTCTGGAGTTACTATTTTAAATTTTATCTTTTTGTCATTCACTGCAGTGATAAAGAAAAAAGTTAAAATGAAAATATAGAAACCACGAGGCAAAATTCAAAACCGGTTTTTACTTTTCAAATGTCGTTTTTCCTTTTTATATTTTACTTTTTACTTTATATCGTCTATTGATCCTTTCATATAAAAACTTTGCTCGCCCTTGTCATCGTGTTTGCCATCAAGGATTTCCTTGAAACCGCGGATCGTATCGGCCAGCTTCACATATTTCCCTTCCGTTCCGGTGAATTGCTCCGCCACAAAGAACGGCTGGGAAAGAAATTTCTGGATCTTGCGGGCGCGCGTCACGGCCAGCTTGTCATCATCGGAAAGCTCTTCCACACCCAAAATGGCGATGATATCCTGAAGATCTTTGTATCTTTGCAAAACTTTTTGCACTCCGCGAGCGGTCTCGTAATGTTCTTCACCAATGATCTTCGGATCGAGGATCGTCGAGGATGAATCAAGCGGATCAACGGCCGGATATATTCCCAGTTCCGATAGTTGGCGGGAAAGTACCACTGTTGAATCGAGATGTCCGAAAGTCGTCGCCGGCGCCGGATCGGTGAGATCGTCGGCCGGAACATAGACCGCTTGCACGGATGTCACCGAACCTTTCTTTGTGGATGTAATTCTTTCTTGCAACCTTCCCATTTCTTCGGCGAGTGTCGGTTGGTATCCCACCGCGGACGGAATGCGTCCAAGAAGCGCGGAAACTTCGGAACCGGCCTGAGTGAAACGAAAAATATTATCAATGAAAAATAAAACGTCTTTTCCTTCCTCGTCGCGGAAATATTCCGCCATCGAAAGCGCGGAAAGCGCCACTCGTTGGCGCGCTCCCGGTGGTTCGTTCATCTGCCCGAAAACAAGGGCCGTTTTGTCCAGCACTCCCGACTCTTTCATTTCGTGATAGAGATCATTTCCTTCGCGGGTTCTTTCTCCCACTCCGGCAAACATTGAATATCCGCCGTGTTCCGAAGCGATATTGCGGATAAGTTCCTGGATGACCACCGTTTTCCCCACTCCCGCTCCGCCGAAAAGTCCGACTTTCCCGCCCTTGAGAAAAGGACAAAAAAGATCGATGACCTTGATCCCTGTTTCAAGAATTTCCGCTTCCGTTGATTGCTCCGAAAATTTCGGCGTCGGACGATGGATGGGAAATCTTTTTTCCGTTTTTACTGCCGGCATCCCGTCGATCGGCTCGCCCAGGAGATTGAACATCCTTCCGAGCACTTCTTTTCCGACCGGAACCGAGATCGGCGCTCCCGTATCCACAACTTCCATTTGGCGCCGGAGCCCGTCCGTCGATCCCATCGCCACCGCGCGAACCTTGTTCCCGCCCAAATGCTGGTGAGTTTCGAGAACAAGTTTTTTCTTGTCTTCTAGTTCGACTTCCAGCGCGTGATAAATTCCCGGAAGATCTTTTTCAAATTCCACATCGACAACCGGACCGATTACTTGGGATATTTTGCCTACATTCATAACTATTTATTATTAATCATTATATATCGACGAGTATATTATGCTCCATTTTTTCATCCAAAAAAAATTTCTGTGGTATTGGTAGTGCTCATAAATATCCAGAAGAACATGTATGAGATTGGATAAAAAAATTACGTAAACTATCCCGTTATAAAAACTCAGAAGCATCAGAATGAGATTGAACTCGGGCGAATGCAAAATGTATAAACCGGGTTGCATCTTTTCTCTCATCTTTTTTCCGATCTCTGTCCACTCTACTGGATTTATTGTTCTGTGCTTAATTGTGAAAAAAAATAAATGGTCAATATCGATCGCAATCCCGGCAATGAGAAAAATGCCAATCAATTTCCAATTCCATCCCAGGAAATAACTCAATGGAAATACGGTCAGAATATTCGCTGCGACATGCCGTGGGGTGTTCATGGAATAAAGATTAATTCTCCAGCGCCGCTCTCCCCGCAGAAATTTCCGCGATCTCTTGGGTGATGCCGGCTTGGCGGATCTGGTTGAAAATGAGCGTCAGGTTGTTCACCATATCGTTCGCCGCATCCGTCGCATTTCGCATCGCTACCATCCGAGCCGATTCTTTCGAGGCGTTCGATTCAAGAATAGCGTGATAGATCTGCATTTCAACGAGCCGCGGCAGGATCTCCGTCAGCACCATCTTCACATCCGGCTCGACTTTATATTCCATCGGCGGTTCAGGAAGACCAATTTCTTCGGCTAGCATATCCATATCCGCCAGCTGCTTTTCAAGATCCGCTTTCGAAATAGGAAGAATTTGGCGGAATTTCGGCTGTTGGATGACCGGAGAAACATAATCTGTGAAGATCGTCACCACTTTTTCATATTTTTTCGCCATATATTCGTCCATGGCGAGTCTCGCCAGCGGTCTCACGTCTTCGGATGAGGGAAGATACGAGAGATCGTCAAATGCCGCAATGATATTTTTTCCGAATTTCTTGACCGCATGAGCGCCCTTTTTCCCGACGGTAATAAAATCAATTTCGATCTCATTGTCCGGGACGTTCGATGGGATACTCTGGCTGCCCGCCCGATTGATCTTCAGTTTTCCCGGATTTTTCACCTGCTCGATCGTTTTTCGCACCAGCTGCGAATTGAAACCGCCGCAAAGTCCCCGGTTGGAACTGATAAGAATTATCAAAATTTTTCTCACTTCCCGCGCTTCAAGCAGAGGCAACTCGTAGTTTTCAAAAGCCCGTGCCAAGTTTCCAAGCATCGACCAGGCGCTGTGAGCGTAGGGCCGGATAGCCAGCACAGCCGAAACCGCCCGCCTCATTTTCGAGGCAGCCACCATTTCCATCGCTCGGGTGATCTTTCTGGTATTGTTGATGGATTTTATGCGGCGTCTTATTTCGCGTGTTCCGGATGCCATTTTTTCGACTTAGCTATTATTCCCGTACACTTCCTTATACTCCACGATCGCCTCTTTGAGAGCGTTTTCCACCTCTTCCGTCAGTTCTTTTTTCTCCTTTATCATTGCCAGAACTTCGCTCTTCATATCCTTCATATATTTATGAAATTCCGCTTCCCATTTTTGCACCTTTTCCACCGGCACATCGTCGAGATATCCGCTGGTCAGGGCGTATAGGATCCCCACCTGGTTTTCCACCGGCATCGGAACATATTGATCTTGCTTCAAAACTTCTACCGTCCGCTGTCCGCGCTCGATCTGTTTTCGCGTCGCTTCATCAAGATCTGAACCGAACTGCGCGAAAGCTTCCAATTCCCTGAATTGTGCTAGATCCAACCGCAATTTTCCGGCCACTTTTTTCATCGCTTTGATCTGCGCCGCGCTGCCCACCCGAGAAACGGAAAGGCCGACATTCAAGGCTGGACGGATACCTTTATAGAACAAGTCCGATTCAAGATAGATCTGCCCATCCGTAATGGAGATGACGTTAGTCGGAATATACGCCGAGACATCGCCCGCTTGGGTTTCAATGATGGGAAGAGCCGTGATCGATCCTCCGCCGAAATCTTTTGAGAGTTTGGCCGATCTTTCCAGAAGCCTGGAATGAAGATAGAAAATATCTCCCGGATAAGCTTCCCGTCCCGGAGGGCGCTTGAGAAGAAGCGACACTTGCCGATATGCCCAGGCGTGTTTCGAAAGATCATCGTATATCACGAGCACATCTTTCCCTTGATCCATAAAATATTCCCCGATCGCACAACCCGCGTACGGCGCAATGAATGAAAGCGCCGCCGGATCAGATGCCCCGGCCACGACGACAATGGTATGGTTCATCGCATCCCGCTTTTCCAGTTCGGCCACGATGCGCGCCACCTTTGATTCCTTCTGTCCGATAGCGACATAGATACAAATAACGTCTTCTGACCTTTGATTGATGATCGCGTCGATTGCCAGCGCTGTTTTTCCTGTTTGGCGGTCGCCGATGATGAGTTCTCGCTGTCCCCGTCCGATCGGAATTGTCGAATCGATCGCCTTGATTCCTGTTTGCAGCGGCTGGTTCACCGATTCGCGGGCGATCACGCCGGCCGCGATCTTTTCGATCGGATAAAGCTTGTCTGTCTTAATGTCTCCTTTTCCATCAACCGCTACACCCAGCGGGCTCACCACTCTCCCGATCATCGCTTCTCCCACCGGTACCGACAAAATTTTTCCGGTCGATTTCACGGTGTCCCCTTCTTTTATTTTTTCATACTCGCCCAAGATCATCACCCCGACCTGATCTTCTTCTAAGTTTAAGGCAACACCGAAGACGGAGTCGTTGTTTTTTGTGTCAGCGTTCTTTTCATTTGTTTTTACGAACTCCAACATTTCGCTCGCCATTGCATCAGAGAGGCCGGAAACACGCGCGATCCCGTCACCGACCTCGATCACACGACCAACTTTTTCCGTCTTGGTCTCGGATTTGAAGCTTTCTATCTGCTTTTTTAGGGTCTCAATTATAAAATCTTTATCCGCCATAAATTTAAGGAATATAAAAAATTACGTTGTTAAAACTTTTTTGAGACTGTCCAGTCTGCCGCTAATACTGTTATTTATGACCTCGTCACCTACCTTGAGTATAAAACCGCCCTTTATTTCCGGATCTAATACGTTGTTCAAAACGATTTCTTTGGCCTGATATTTTTCCTTGAGATGATCTTTCACTTTTTTTAGGAGATCCTCTCCTAGTTTCTTTCTGCTTATGATCTCAACTTCGATAATTCCCTTTTTATCATTATAGATCTTCGAATAATGCTCTATGATCTTGCCGGAAAGTTTCGCTCTGCGGCTGCGATTCAAAAAAACGACAAAGCTGGAAATGGATCTCATTATTTCCGAATCGCTTTTCCCATCAGTCAGCTCATACAGGCTTCGGGCATATTGTTTTGGGGTAACACGCATGGATTTATTTCAAAAAATTTTCCACTAATCCCTTGTCTTTTTTTTCGTCCATCTTTTCACCTATGATCTTCTCCGTTGCCGCGACGACCAGGCTTCCGATCTCCGATTTCACTTCAGTTATCATCTTGTTCTTTTCCTGCTCTATCTGGTCTTTGGCGTTAGCGATTATTTTTTCCGATTGTTTTTTAGCCTCTCCCGCAATTTCACTCTTCGATTTTTCCGCTTGCATATGAGCTTTTTCGACAATATCTTTCGCCTCGGTGCGCGCTTTTCGGAGAATTTCCTTCTGTTTTTCTTCGCTCTCTTCCAGTTTCTTTTTGGCATTTTCCGCATCTTTGAGGCCTTGTTCGATCTTCTTGGTTCGTTTATCAAGCATCGCGAGAACCGGCCCGTAGGCAAATTTATACAGCACGAAAAGCAGGACCAAAAAGTTTATGATCTGCGCGATCAATAATTTCCAATCTATGCCCAATTTAGTTAATAACTCTGACATATTTTTCTTTATAAATCTTTAGTTTCTCCCCCTGCGGGGAATCACCCGTAGGGTGACAGTCGATTCCAAGTTTTGTTAATAGTTCGGACATAAAGATATTTAAAAAATAAAAATGAAAAATTTAAATCGACAACGAAAAAGTAAAAACCAGTTCTAAATTTTTACTTGTCGTTTTTCATTCTTACTTTTTCCTTTTTAATTTCAACGCTGGGAGTGTCAAATAAAAGAATTTAACACTCCAAACACGAAACTACACTTAGACAAACTTAATAATCAATGCCACAACCAACGCATAGATCGCGATCGCTTCCGTGAAAGCAATAGCGAGGATCATCGCGGTCTGAATTTTCGGAGCCGCTTCCGGATTGCGTCCAATCGCTTCCATCGCTTTCGAGGCCAATTTCCCGATTCCGAGCGCCGGACCAACGGCACCCACGCCAATGGCGATCGCCGCTGCAATAGACTTGGCCGCTACGTCGCTTCCGAAGAAGCTCGATACGGCACTTGCCGCTTCTGTGGCTTGTGTTGGATCAACTGCCATAAATTTTTTACTCTCTATCCCCTTAAATCGACGGGATTGCTATTTTTAACGTCGGATAAGTTGACTAAGAGGTTATTAATGACCAAGGTTCGATCTCAGTAGTCGCTAAGATTAAACCTTGGAGATCAATGCGCTTCCGTCGCCGCCATCTTGAAAAAAACCAATGTCAGCATCGCAAATACCAAAGCCTGGACGAATCCGACAAACAGTTCCAAAAATAAAAACGGCAGCGGTATGAGATAAGGAACCAGAAAGAGCATGACCGTAAGCAGCACTTCTCCCGCAAAAATATTCCCAAAAAGCCGGAAGGAAAAAGAGATGAGTTTAGCGAATTCCGAAATAAGCTCAAGAAGGCCAACGAACGTTCCGACCAAGTAAGGCTTGTGGAGCGGACTCACAAAAAACTTTCCCGCGTATTTCCTGAATCCGATCATTGCGATCCCAAGCACTTGGGCGCTTATCACGCTCACGAGTGCCAGAGCCAGCGTTAAGTTTAGGTCGGCCGCGCCGCTGCGGATGAAGGGAACCAGGACTTGTTTTCCTTCTTCCATTTTGTGGATACCGATCGTTCCAAGTCCCGGAACAACTTCCACCCAATTAGTGAGGATCACAAAAATGAAAATAGTAGCCACGATCGGAAAGAATTTCTTCGATTGTTTGCGGTCCTGCGTCACGCTGTCCGCCAAATTTAAAAGGGCTTCTAGAACCGACTCGACGATATTTTGGAAGCCCCTAGGCACTAAACTGATCCTGTTTTTCAGTATATATGACGCAACGATGATAATCAAGCTGATGCAAAGAGTCACCACGAGCGTGTTCGTGACAGGAAAAGATCCGATATGAAACAGTGGTTCGGCCGCGATTGAAATATTCATAACTTATGATAAAATCCTACTCTTTTTCTATTATTTCCTTCGTCTTTTTATATACCAGCCAGCTTGTCACCCCGATCGAGATCAAGATCCCAGCGAGGAGCAAAAAGGGAGAAGTCCCCAGCTTTTTGTCCAAAAAACGGCCAGCAAGCGCGAATAAAACCAGTGGCACAGCGATCGTGTAACCGAGTTCCCAGGCCAAACCCAATGATGACCAGGAGCTATCCGGCTTTTGGTTTTTTTCTGTATTCACTTATATATTTTTACTTATCAAAAGAAAAATGTCAACCTAATCCAAAAAAAATAATTGCGTTTTTATCCGTTGTCTTCTCCACTTCTTCAAGGCTAATTTCCTTTATTTCAGCGATTTTTTCGGCAATATACCGGACATTCACCGGTTCGTTCCTTTTCCCCCGCCGTTCCTGAGGCGCGAGAAACGGCGAGTCTGTGTCGAGCATCATGCGCTCAAGCGGGATCATCTTCACCGCCGCCACCAATTTTTCCGCTCTATCCTCCGGCTTTGGATAGGTTATATTCCCGGAAAAAGAAAAGTAAACATTCGGTAGCTCCAGAAACTTTTCTGTGTCTCCCTTATTGCCGCTGTAGCAATGCAGGACAAATTTTAGCTGCTGATAATCCGAAATTATTTTAAAAAGATCTTCCCATGCGTCGCGGCAATGCACTATCACAGGTAAATTTAATTCTTGAGCCAACCCAATCTGCGCCACAAATCCTTTCTTCTGATTTTCTTTTTGCTCGATCGTGATTGGATCCGCAGTGTGACTGAAATGATCCAAACCGATCTCTCCGATCGCAACAACCTTTTTGTCCTCTGCCAACTTCTTCAACTCTCGGATCCAATCCTTTTCCACTGATCTCTGGTCATTGAACTCATGTGGATGAAGTCCAACGCTCGCAAAAATATTTTCGCATTTGCCTGCCAATTTAACCGATGATCTGCTCCGCTCCAAATCACATCCGACGTTGACTATCTTTTTCACTCCATTATCAAAAGCCCGCGAAATCACTTCCTCGCGGTCTTCGTCGTATTCGGGAAAATCCAAATGGGCGTGAGTATCGATCATCGAAAGTTAAAAGCTAAAGGTAAAAAATGAAAAAACAACGCAAAATTAAAGACTATCTTATCCGCGGAAATAAAATCTCCGCTCTTTTTTCTTCAAGCGCTTTTTTTATTTTTTCTGAAGTGTCCGGCATGAACGGAACCAGCAAGTCTGAAATCAAATACAAATCTGAAATCAATTTTTGCATAACCTCCTTAAACTTATCCTCATTAATCTTAGCCAGTTCCCACGGCTTATTATCCTCAATATATTTGTTATTCTTTCCTATGAAATGGTACCAAATTCTATTTATTGCCACATCTAATCTAAGACCCTCAAAAAATCCTTTATTCCACTGTATCGGGTCATATTCACTCTTCATAATTTCAATATCTAATCCTGCACTAAGTTTAATGATTCTGCTTACTAAATTCCCCAGCCCATTCGCCAGATCCGCGTTGTATTTTTCGACCATCCGCTCCATTGTCATATCCACGTCTTCGCCAAACGTTCCGGCAGACATCAGAAGATACCTTGTTCCATCCACACCAAATTTTTCGAGCATCTCATCGATCGAGATCGCGTTTCCCAAGGTTTTGCTCATTTTTCTCCCGCGGGACAAAATATGTCCGTGGACATAAAGCATTTTCGGCAGTGGAATTCCCAGATGCATCAGCATGATCGGCCAAATGGTCGCATGCACCCGCAAAATATCTTTTCCGATCAGCTGGACATCCGCTGGCCATTGGAATGGTAATTTATTCGAATCCCCTTCCCAACCAAGGCCTGTCAGATAATTCAAAAACGCATCCGCCCAGACATAGGTCGTGTGCTCCGGATCGAACGGCAAGGTTACGCCCCAAGAAACATTTTTGCGCGATATGGAAACATCGTGAAGTTCCTGGCTTTCCAGAAACGACAGGACTTCTTTTTTGTATTTCTCCGGCGCGATCTTGAATTCATTTTTTTTGATTTTTTCGATAAGATTTTTTTGGACATCGCCCGACATCCGAAGGAGATAGCTCTCTTCTTTTATTGTTTCAACCACGGTGTCATGATCGGGACATCGCCCTTCGACCAGATCCTTTTCATTTTTGAACTGCTCGCAAGCCACGCAGTAGCAGCCCTCGTATTCTCCTTTATATATCGCTCCCTTGCCATAAAGGGCCTGCAAAGCTTTTTGAACAGCCGCTTTATGTTTTTCATCGGTTGTGCGGATAAAATTGTCGTATTTTATGTCCAGTTTTTCCCAATAGTTCTTGAATTCTTGTGATATTTCATCGACAAATGTTTGCGGAAATTTTTTCGCGTCTCCCGCTTTTTTTTGGATGTTGAGCCCGTGCTCATCCGTCCCGGTCAGGAAAAACACATTTTCCTTGCCAATTTTTTCCCGATAAAACCGCGCCAGCACATCCGCCGCGATGGTCGTATAGGCGTGTCCAATATGGGGCTTCGCATTGACGTAATAGATAGGAGTGGTGATAAAAAATTTTTTCATTCGATTATTCAATTTCTAATTGAGCAAAAAGTTCTTTTGGATAATTATTGATTATCATATTTTCTTTTAACCCGATCTTATCCATTATTTTTTCCAATCCGCTGTCATCCGCCAATTCCCAGATGTTGTGAGCGTCACTCCCAACGATCACCTTCTTTTTATATTTTTTGACCGTGCTTATCATTTTTTTGAGATTCTCAAATGTATCCGGCTGGATCTTCCTTTCCTTCACGTAACTAAGGTTTATTTCGAGCATAACATTATGCAGACAGGCTTCCTTAAAGATTTTTTCAACATCCATGGGAAAATCTTTCGTAAAAAAAGGATGTGTTAAAATATCTATTTTCCCGGAACGAATCGCTTTAATCGTTGCTTCTGTATTCATTTTCTTGCCCCTTTCCTTGTAGGGAGTCCCGCTATGAAGACTGGCCATGATATAATCCAATTTTCCTATAATTTTTTCGGAAATGTCTATCGAACCTTTGGCATCAATTATATTAGCTTCAATGCCTCTCAGTATTCTGATGCCGTGAACGATCTCGGGCAGACGATCCAAGACTCTGAAATAGACTTCATTGATTGCGGCTCCATCCATGCTTGGTCCATGCTCGCTGATACCGATTGCTTTCATTTTCAATCCTTTGGCCTGATTTATATATTCCAAAAGCGTGTTATGCGCATGCCCGCTGGCAACTGTATGGATATGAAGATCGTATTTTAGCATTTCAGTAGTTTAATAAGCAATTATTACAAATTCTCCCTTGACCTTATCGCCGTTATTCTTATAATATTCCAAAACTTCCTCCACGCCTCCTCTCACAACTTCCTCAAACATTTTTGTCAGTTCCCGTCCTACGATCAGTTTCGCATCTGGTTTAAATTTAGCAAGTAATTCAAGATTTTTCAAAACCCGGTGCGGGGATTCGAAATAGATGATCGGATATTTGCTCTCGGCCGCTCCTCGGAAAAATGTTTCCCGGCCTTTTTTGTGCGGAGGGAAACCAAGAAAAGAGAATTTGCTCATATTGATCCCCGCCACACTTGCAAGGCATGTCAGCGCCGATGGACCCGGAATTGGCACAATGCTGAGCGATGGTTGGATCTTATTGAGCTGAGAAATCAATTCATTCCCCGGATCGCTCACTCCCGGCGTCCCGGCGTCTGAAACCAGCGCCAGATTTTTTCCGTTTTCGAGATGCTCGATTATTTTTTCAACCCTTGAAATTTTACTGTGATGGTGATAGGACAAGAGCGGTTTTTCGATCTCATAGCGATTCAGAAGCTTTTTCGTCACCCGCGTATCTTCGCACAAAATGAGATCGACATCTTTCAGAATGCGAAGCGCCCGAAGAGTGATATCCTCGAGATTGCCAATTGGTGTTGCGATTATATATAGTTTGCCTGCTTCTTTCATAAATGGTAAATTTTACAATATGATTCTTGCCACTCACATCCTGACCGGAACCCTGATCGGCGCGAAGATAAAAAATCCATTCGCGATCATCGCCGTCTCGGTCATTCTCCACTATCTCCTTGACTCTATCCCGCACGGCGAATATCTCAATCGAAGATCCAAGTTTGCAAAAACGTGGTGGAAAGTCGCGCTCGATATTTTTGTGGGGCTTTTGCTTTCCGTGATCATACTATTTTACCAAGGCTGGATCTTTGAAAAAGCTATGCTGGGACGGATCGCTCTAGCTATTTTCTTCTCTTTGCTCCCCGACCTGACCACTTTGATCTATATGCTCACAAAAGGCAAAATACTGCGATCACTTTATCGGCTCAACCAATGGGTGCATGGCTATGACGATAATTCAGCTTCTCCGAATTTCACTTTCAAAAACTTTCGTTATGAATTTGCTATCAATCTGATAGCCTTATCCCTGCTTATTTTTTTCTAGCTCCAGAGCTCCCGTGTCTTTTTTTGTCAGGTCATTCACCACTTCTCCGATGGCTGTGGCGACCGGAACAGCGATGATGATCCCTGTCACCCCTGCCAATTTGGCACCGATCATCAAAGCCAAAATGACCACGACCGGATTCAGTCCGACCGCTTTTTTCATCACGAGCGGAGCGATGACATATCCTTCGATCTGCTGTACCAGGACAAAAAAAGCGAGCACCACAAAGCCCGTGACCGGATCGTGCAAAAAGGTGATCGCAAACGCCAACACGGCCGATATGATCGGCCCGATGTATGGAACGATCTCCAGTACCCCGGCCAAGAGCGCGAGAATGAGAGCATACGGAACCCCGATAATAAGGAGGCCGACGTAATCAATGAGAAATACTATCAGCATTAAGATAAATTGTCCCTGCAGCCAATAGCCCATTTTTCGCTGGATACGCTCAATGAGTCCCGATACGTATTCCTGGTGCTCTTCCGGAGCGAGAGACGCAAAAAATTTCTTGATCCCCTTCTCCTGAACCGACATATAGAAAGCGACGGAAAAAATCACGAGAAACGAAAAAATACCTCCCAGGAAAAGAATTGTCTGGGAAAGTATGTCGGAAGTGGCCTGCGTCAACCGGTCGTTCAGATTTGTTATGAACCCGCTGGCGTTTTGCTGGAAGTTATGCGTTACGGCAAAATCGCGCACGTTTTTGAAATATCCGGAAAATTTGGCTGACATTTGCGGGAAGTTTTCGCTCAAACTTTTGGCCTCATTGGTAATGGAGGGAACCAAGAGTGAAATGGCAAACCCGATGAGAAAAAAGAAAATGATATAGATAGCCAGCACGGTGATCGATCGTGGAACCTTCTTTTTTTGAAACCAGTCCACGATCGGATCGATGGCGCTCACGATTATGATCGAAATGACAACCAGCATCAAGATGTCTCTTACAACAAAGAGAAACCAAAGAAAAAGCAGGATAAAAACTGCTCGAAGGATTGTGCCGGATGATATATCGATTGATCTATTCATGGAACTTGAAATTACAATCCCAATATCTTTTCCAAAAATTTCCTGTCCTCCATTGGTCCTATCATAGCCAGGTTCATTTTTTCTTCTTTGAATATATCCTTCGCCACTCTGGCTATGTCCGCCGCCGTTACCTTGTTGATCTGGTCAATAATTTCTTTCGGCCTCATGATCTTCTTTCTCGCGAGCTCCTGACTAACCAGAAAAGAAGCGATTTCGTCGGAAGATTCGAGAGAGAGGGCCATCCGTCCCTTGAGGTTATCTTTAGCTTTCTTAAGCTCTTTATCGGACACTTTTTTGTCCCGTATTTTCCGAATTTCCTTCAAAACCGTCTTTACCGCCTTTTCGATTTTTATCGGATCGATATCCACCCCCATTTTTACTCCTAAGTATCCCGAATCGCTATAGTTTTCGTACGAAGCGCTGATATAATAAGCCAACCCCAAACGTTCCCGCACGGAAAGAAATAGCCGGCTACTCATGCTCCCGCCCAGAATGTTCGCGAGAAGTGTCAGCGCGTACCGGTCTGGATGAAACATATCGTAAGCGCGGAATCCCAAAATGAGATGAGCCTGATCTGTTTTTTTCTTCTTTATTTTTATCTGCGGAGCCGACTGCCTCTCGACCGTCTTGACCATCGCTTTGCTTTTTTCTTTTGACATCTTGGAAAATATTTTTTCGATCTTCCTAATCGCCCCTGTCTTTCCGATCTCCGTTATATTTCCCGCCACGCACACGACCGTATTTTTGGCAGTATAAAAATTTTTGAGATGGTTCACAAAATCCCGGCGCTTGATCTGGTGAATATTTTTTTCCGCTCCGATGATCTCCCATCCGGCTGGCTGGTCGCCATAGAGAAGATTTTCAAAAACTTCGCCGATGATCGCGATCGGCGTATCTTCGTACATTTTTATTTCCTGAACGATGACGCCCCGCTCGCGCTCAATTTCTTTTTCTTCTATTTTGGAATTGAGATAAATGTCGCTCACGACATCAAGCGCCAGATCAAAATGCTTCGCGTCAACTTTGGCATAATACGCCGTTTGTTCTTTTCCGGTAAACGCGTTGAATTCTCCTCCGACGCTGTCCAATGCTTCCGAAATATCTTTTGTCCGCGGCCGCTTTTTCGTTCCTTTAAAAAACATGTGCTCCAAAAAATGCGAAATTCCATTCACCGGCTTGGCCTCGTATTTCGAGCCCACACCAGCCGTCACGATCACCGTCACGGTGCTCGTATCTTTCATCGGCGCCGTAATGAGCCGCAGACCGTTTTTGAAAATTGTTTTCTTGAATTGCATGCTATTCTATTTCTTAAATCTTTTCACCCGTGTAATTCCAGAACAAGGCACGATTTCGACTCCTCTCTTTTCTAACTCGTCCAGAAACAGGTTCATCCCAATATTATCTGAGGATATATGGCCAGCGATAATTATATTCACATGGTGTTTTTCAGCTTCTTTTTTGTGGTCTTCGCTCTGATGCATCCCGATGACAGTTCCGATTCCGGCTTGAGAAAGATATTGATATATTTTTGGAGAGCCTTCCGTTCCGCCCGTAATTTCTGAAACTGCGATTTTTCCGCAGCGATTATCTTCAGACCCATTGAAAAGCGTCGGCCCCTGTCCATATTCGATAGCTTTTCTGTATTCGGGAATTTCCTTAAGCAACTCAACAACTTCTCCGACATATTCCAGTTTTTTCGCCGCAATTTTTGTCTTAAGCAATGTCGCTACCATATTATCCGCGGGCGTATGAACATTCATTATGTTTATTCCCAATATTTTCGCGGCGTCAATCGCCTTGTTCACATTGGCCGGATTTACCCCCCGGCTTATCTCGCTGATTCGCGGCCTCATCAGACTTTCAGCAATATGGATCGGCACGCCGTATTGAGCATATATATCCGCTTGCATATGCATCACTTGATCGATATTCGCCAGCGCTTTTCCCATCGGATGGTGCCCTAATATGAGATCAATATCCCCTAGCCGATCAGCGAGCATGACTTCGCCAGTTGAGATGTCTATTCCGGTTAATATTTTTTTGATCTCCCTTCCGTCATTGAAATGAATAGCTGTATCGGAATAAGGATTGTGAAGTTTTTCGACGTCAAACTCCTTTTTCTTTTTGGCATCAAGTTTTTCGTACTTGTCCTTGGCCCGTTTCAAAAGATTTTTTATATGTTCTTTTGGGCGCAAATCATTTTTAATTCCTAGCTCGATCGCCAGATTATAGATATCTTTTATCTTCATAAAATATAATATTAATTACTGATTACCAGTTACGATTATTTTTTAAGCGCTTTTAGAGAGGGGGGACAAGAGTCCCCCGATGAGCAAAATTTGTTCTACTCAGGGAAAGCAGAAATCTCTAAATAGATGATCGCCTCTCCAGACCTTTAAGCGACGATGCTTACCAGCTGAAGAAATTTGTAATTTATCACCGTGAGAAATCTCCGTCCATGGAAGATTTGGAAGATGTATCTCAGTGCCATTTGTCAATTGAGCAGTTACAATTAGAGATGTTATCTCAGTAACCACTCCGATTCCGTCTTTCGATAACATGATAAACTCCTTTTCTCTTTATTATCGACAAAATTTTCTCTCCCTAAAAACGCTCAATGAATTTTCAAAGAAATCGGCATTTATTCCTCAAACTTCTTTTTCAAATACCCCACCAATTCTTCTATCTTGATTCTTTCCTGCTCCATCGAATCCCTGTCGCGGACAGTGACGGCTTTGTCGGTCAATGTTTCAAAATCAACGGTGACGCAATACGGCGTTCCGATCTCGTCCTGCCGGCGGTATCTTTTTCCTATGGATTGGGTCTCGTCGTATTCAGAGACGAATGACGTCTTGAGATCATGAAATATTTTTTTGGCCGGATCGACCAATTCATCTTTTTTTGAAAGAGGGAGAATTGCCACATGAATTGGCGCGATCTTTTTAGGGAATTTCATCACCACTCTTGTTTCCCCCTTCACTTCCTCTTCGTGATAGGCTGAAAGCAAGGCCGCCAGCACACTTCTCTCCACTCCGAAAGTCGGCTCAAGAACATGCGGAACGTAGCGCTTGTTTTTCCCCTCATCAAAATATTCCAATTTCTCTCCCGACATCTTGCCGTGCTGGGTCAGATCAAAATCTCCCCGGTGAGCGATCCCATAAAGCTCTTTCACGCCGAAAGGAAAATTATACATGGTGTCGATCGTTTTTTTTGAATAGTGCGAAAGTTTTTCTTTCGGATGCTCATAACGGCTGATATCCTCCTTCCGAAGGCCGATCTCCAGCGCGAATTCTTCTTGAAGATCAAGCCACTTCTCAAAAAGCGGCTGCCAATCCGCGTCAGGCTCGATGAAATATTCGATTTCCATCTGCTCGAATTCACGCAGGCGAAAAATAAAATTTCCCGCCACGATCTCGTTGCGAAAGGCTTTTCCTATTTGCGCGATTCCAAAAGGAATTTTCACGCGCATGGAATCGGTGACATTCTTAAAATCAGAGAATATCGCTCCGGCGGTTTCCGGACGCAGATATACCGTTCCGTCAAATCCGTTCATCTCTGTTTGAAACATCATGTTGAAATTGCGGGCATCGGTCCAGTCAGATTCACCGCAGGCCGGGCATTTGGCTTTGAGGTCGCGCAAAGTTTTTGACATATCCTCAAGCCGCCCTTCCATATCTTCGCCGGTCAGCTCCTCGACCAGATGGTCGGCGCGAAATCTTTTTTTGCATTTTTTACAGTCCACCATGGCGTCGTTGAAACCGGAAACATGGCCAGAAGCCTCCCATAGTTTCGGATGGAGAAGAATCGGCCCGTCAATGCCGACAATGTCTTCGCGCGCGTGCACGAACTTTTTCCACCAAAGCCTTTTGATATTGTTCTTCAGCTCCGCGCCATATGGTCCGAAAGAATAGGCGTTAGCGAATCCGCCATAAATTTCGCAAGCCGGAAAAATGAATCCTCTCCTTTTGCATAAAGATACGATTTTTTCCATCAGCTCTTGGCTTTTCTCGCCCATATTTTTATTGTAAAAAGTTATATTGTAAAGAAATAATTTATACTTAAAGATAGCAAAAACAACCTCTACCGTCAATATTATCACAAAACCGCCGGAAAATAAATCCCGGCGGCTTGCACTTTAATGTCTCAGAGGTTTTAAGTTTCACAATCTCACTCGTCCAAATGCGATTTTTTTACTTCAAACCTGCTTTCAAGCTCTTTGAGCTTGTCAACGATTCCGCCATATTCAAGTTCTCCGTACGGCAGCATCGCGGGACCAAAAAACCCCTGTTCACGCAGATCTGTGGCTTTTTGCGCAACTTTATCCCTGATTGCGTCCCAATATGGGTGGTCGAACACGTCAACACCCTCGGTGAAATGCCCGTTTTTTACGGAATAAGCACAGCCCGATACTTGAGGCGGCCCGTCAAAATATGAAACAGCTGTATTCTGCTTGACCGGCATCAAAGGCCCATGGTGAGATCCGCGCATGAATCCAGCAACCAGATGTCCGCGATTAAATCCCGCGATTATCTCTCCAGTGGCAGGGAAATCCATTTGTACACGGGCAAGAGCGATGGGATCGTCCTTTCCGGTGTATTTTCCCGCAATGTTGTGAAGCCTTGTTGTCGAAATAGAAACACCCTGTTGTTCTGAAACTCTCGAAAAAATTCCGCTAATCACGAATCTTTCCTGGTCTCGAAGAAGCGAAGCTAAGGCGTAGAGATCCTCGGGAACTTTGAGCTTGATCACTTTATCGCCTCTGTCATTCTTTTTTGAGCCCTCGCACGCTTCACCTTTTCCGTGAAAATTTTTGCATTTCGAGCATTCAGTATATTCCACGTCGACCACTTCGAAGATGAATCCTTTCGCGATCGATGAAGACAGGACTAACCCTGAGGAGACCATCGGGTCGGCAAAGGCAAGATAAAACGGCAAGCTGTACGCGCCCGGATCAGTCTTGTCCGCAGTGAAAAGTAAAAATGATTCATTTGGACGCTCCTCGAATTCGAGTTCCGCAGCGGCCGGACCCATGCCTTTTATATTTCCGGAAAAAGCGTCTTTCAAAAGATCCTGCCCCGCGCCATAGAGACTTTGTTCTTTGGCAACTTCCGTGCCAGCTTTAAACGCGTCCCAGGCTAACTTGTGTATTTCCTTGTTGTCTACCCCTTTAGTATGCGACATTAAAATAGCAACGTCATCCCCGCAATGGCTGATGCGATAGTCAATTATCAGTCCGCCGATCGCGGAAGCCACGTGTTCGTCGACTCTCTTAATGAGAGCCTGCGAAGGCTTGAGATGTCCGCCGATCGAACCTACGTCCGCCTTAATGGCAGAAATTGTCATTTTCATATTTAAAATTTTACGGATTACGAGTTCATATGGAATAATCCGATTTTTATTATACCAACTTAAAGAAACAAAAATCAACCCCAAAGGAAGATGCGGACTCAAAACCTACTTCCGGCCACTTCTCAGCTCAAACAAATCATGGATGACCTCGCATTGGTTCACCGCCGCTTTCAAGAAGTCCATCACTTCCCGATCTATTTTCTTATCCTCCAAAAAAACCAAAAAAGTTTTATGGCCGTTCATGCCTGTTTTTGAGGAGGAGAGGACGCAATACCCTTTTTCACTGCATAACTTGTGGTCGGCTTCCATTTCCGTTATCTCGCGATTCCCGATCTTGAAATCTTCCGCGTTCGCGCCAGTTGCCGCCTCGACCCAATATTGTGAAATCGTCTGGAATTTTTCGGTATTGATTATGCGAGCCGCTATCCATTCCTTCCCGCTTATCGTCATTGCCATCCGCAGAATCTCTTCTATATATTCTTTCATTTCTTTTTTATTTTCCGGAGCCTTGAGCTTTTGGAGGAATGATTTGATAAGGGACATCTGCACATTTATTTTTCCAAGATAGGTAAAAGTCTCCAGAAGCTCCTTTTCTCTTTTTTGATATTCTTTTTCAAGCTTTTGAATGTCTCCTTCCCGAATTTTTACCGTTCTTTCATATAGCCTGAATATCTTCCACGCAAGAGACACCTGGACGAATAGCAGAGTTGTCTCCAAAAATTCCTCATGTAAAAAAGAAAAGCCTCTTTGAATAAGAAGAGGAGTAAAAATGATCGTAACAACCAAAATAAAAAATACAAAAAGAAAAATATTTCTAAGATTTTCGATCCGAGGACGGCTGATTATGGCCATACGCAATCAATATTTCTTAATTAGCTTTCCAAGTTGTGCCGGCGCTACTTCAGCTGAAAGCCACTCACTATCTTGTCAGCCAAAGCACACTTGCTTCCCATTCCGGATGGGCAGTTGCTAATTTTATTATACGCGTAAACCAATCCGTTTTTTTCAGCAATTTTTGTTCCAGCCGAGTCGCAAAAAAGAGTGTTGTCGTTTTGACATCCCTTTTCCAGCTTTTTCCATTCATCGGCTGTGAACTTTTTTATTGTTAGGATGGATGCCGTCATTTCGTTGAAATTGCGCGAATTTTTTTTGTCTCCGGTCGGAATAAATATTTGGAGATACTGATCAGACAGATTATCATCAACCAGACTTTTAATGTCTCCCGTTTTATAGAGCCATTCCCCCAGTTGTGCAGGAACAGTCAGCTGAAAATCAAGACTTGGGTCACTTAGTGTCTGACTGACGGGCTTGATCATTTTTTTTGCGCCACTCACTGCTGGTGCGGAAGAAAGAGGTTGGCTGCTGTCACCCTGAGCCGTTTGGGCGCTGATGAGCGTAAGAAGAAGCATAAACAGAGATATTTCCAAGACCGCCATCAGAATGATCAGCGACAGGTTGAACCTGAAATTTTTTTCTCCGCTGGTTTTTTTCGATTTGGTCAATTTGAAGCTTGTCCCCGAAAATATTTTCCAGTCCTCCGCCGACTTGACCGTCGCGCTTTTCGGAAGAGATCTTTTTATTTTTTTTGTCCTCCTGGCCATTTTTGTTTTTGAAAAATTAATTTTATAGAACTTAGCTGAATTGCTTCAGCTGGTTATATTTTACCACATTGCCAAATTAGTGACAAGCCTCGGCTTCGAATAATTTTTTTCTAAGCAGCGACCCGCGAGGAAACTCTCCCGATAATCCGATAAAATAAATGTTTCTATTCCCTCCATGAGCGGACACGACCAATTCTGCTTTTTCGTTTTTTATCTCCGCTACCCGCGAAGCATAGATATTCTCCGGCGTGATAATCTCCAGTTGATCGCCGGTCTTGATGGCGTTATGCACTTTTACCCTGTTAAATTGCGCCAAGGGCGCACCCGCTTTGCGGGATTTAACAGGGCAGATTTCTCCTACAAACTGCCACCTATTCCTCCGATGAGAACAATCGAAATTGTTCTCCCATTTATCTTTTCCAAATAAAAACCCGGTTGAGTATTCCCTGTTGGTCAACTTGTTCAATTCGGATTTTTCTTCTTTGACGATCTTATTCAACTTTTTCCCGGACTTTTCTTTTTCAACCGCATTAATTGCCCGACGATAGGATTTTGTCGCCAAGGCCGCGTAGAAAACACTTTTTGTTCTTCCCTCTATCTTAAATGCGTTCACCCCAGCCTTGGCTAATTTATCCAGGTGCTCGATCAGACAAAGATCTTTGGAGTTGAACAAGTATGATCCATTCTTATCTTCCGATAGAATAATTTCTTCTTTATTTTCTCGTGTTGCATGATAAGGCCATCGACAAGGCTGAACGCAATCTCCTAAATTAGCGCTTCGATCCCGCATCCATTTTGAAAGAAGGCACCGGCCGGAGAGACTCATGCACATTGCCCCATGGACAAAATATTCAAGCTCGATATTGGGACACTTTTTTTTGATCATTTTTATTTCTTCGAGCGTCACCTCGCGCGCCAACACTATTCTCGAAACTCCCTGAGACTGCCAGAATTTTACGGCTTCCGAATTTGTAGTGTTGGCTTGGGTGGAAAGATGGATCTTGGTTTTCGGAGAATGCTTTTTGACCAAACTCAATATTCCGGGATCGCTGACGATCACCGCATCAGGCTTTATTTTTTTTATAAATGAAAGATGTTTTTTTATCTTAGCCAAATGCCTCTCGTGGGCGTAAACGTTGAGCGTAAAGTAAATTTTTTTTTCGCGTTTTCTCGCCAAGGCCACCGCTTTTTTCAAATTCGTTTCGCTGAAATCGTTGAGCCTTGCCCGAAGAGAAAAATCCGGATACCCGACATAAACCGCATCCGCTCCGTAATAATAGGCATATTCAATTTTTGGAAGATTCCCTCCGGGAGAAACAAGTTCTATTTTTTTCTTCATCAATAAGTAAGCTGGTTAAAAACTAATTCTCCTTTCTTTTGGCTTAATTTATTTTTTGGAGAAGCTTCATGAGATCCTGGTAAAACTTCAGATTATGGATCGTTGCCAATCTTCCGGCCAGCGGCTCTCGGACGGAAAAAAGGTGGCGCAGATAGGCGCGGGTATACTTTTGGCAGGTGTAGCATTTACATGCCTTGTCTATCAGAGAAAAATCTTTTTTGAATTTTTCGTTCGTGATGTTTATGCTTTTATAGAAAACCTTATTTTTAATATTTTTTTTCTTATCTTTCCAAACGAACAGCGACCCGTGCCGCGCGTTTCTGGTCGGGATCACGCAATCGAACATATCAACCCCGTGGTTCACCGCAAAAACCAACTCCTCCGGTCGGCCCAGCCCCATAAGATATCTGGGCCTGTTTTCCGGCAGCATCGGCAAAACCCACTCCAAAATTTCCCGCATCTTTTCCCTCGGCTCACCGACCGCCACTCCGCCAATGGCGTATCCGTCCCAGCCCGAGGCTGGTCCGCCTTGGGCGGAGAAGCCTATGCCCAATAATTGTTTCGCAGAACTTATCCTCAAATTTTTATAAACAGACCCTTGGATAATACAAAACAATAGCGGCCTGCCATTTTTATATTTCTTTTTATCTTTTGCTACTTTTTTGTGAAAATATCCGAAACATCGAGCGGCCCATCTTGTCGTCCTTTCAAGCGATTTTTTTGCGTACTCCCTTGAGCAAGGGTACGGCGGACACTCGTCGAGAACCATGATGATATCGCTGCCCAGGGCCAATTGGATCTCAATTGATCTCTCCGGAGTCATAAAATTTTTTTTGCCGTCGATCGGATCCGAAAATTCAACGCCCTCTTCGCTCAACTTAATTTTCCCCGTGTTCCCACGATTTATCTTATTTCCGGCTAGCGAAAAAACTTGGTATCCTCCCGAATCCGTCAGGACCGGCCCGTCCCAATTCATAAACCTTTGAAGGCCTCCCGCTTTTTCAACCAATTTATGGCCCGGGCGGAGCCAAAGATGATAGGTGTTTCCAAGAATTATTTCCGCGCCCAGATCTCTCAATTCCTCGGGACTCAAATTTTTCACGGCGCCTTTCGTGGCGATAGGCAAAAAAAACGGCGTATTGACCGTGCCGTGAACTGTTTTGAGTTTTCCTACCCGCTTTTTTCCGTCCTTGCGCAGTATTTCCAGCATAGAATGTTATGGGTTATATTTTCTATTTCGCCACCTCTCCCTGATCGCCTACGCTCATATCCTCAGTTAAGTTTGAATCTTTTCCAGTGAGAGTCGACGTCAATTTTTCTTTCGTAAAAGCATCTTCGGCCGAAAAAACGGTTTTTCCCAGCAACTGGACAAAATTTCCGACCTGATTTTGGCTTGGAGTCACGCCGATCTGAAAAATGAGTTCGCGCGGATCGGTCAGAACCCCGATACCGGCCGGCAGACTTCCAAGATTCCATACTAATTCATTGGAACGATCATCGAAACTGACATTAGCATCCGTTGGAGAAAAAACATTTTTCCATTTCACACCTGCAGGGAGGGAGGCCGTCACATTCGCGTTGGTCAAGTCGTTTGATACGTTCATTAGTTTGAGATGGATCGTGAATGTTGTTTCTTTTCCGGTCTCGAGAGGAATCGGCCCAGAATTTTTGATTTCTGAGTCGTTATAATATCCCTGGGCTGACAAACCCAGCTTGGAATTGAGCTTGATGTTGACCGCACTCGCAGAAACTGTTTTGTTCGACCCTTCAGGCGTAGCAATATCCGGGCTGTCAATTTTGGCCACTGCATCGAAAACAAAATCTTTATTTCCCGGATCCTTGACCGGAATGACAGTCTTTACCGGGATCAAAAAATCGATCTCCCCTCCTTCGCCCGGATTGAGCAACTTAAGCCCCGGAATATCCGTGGCTTTCCAGGTGATAACGCCGTTTGAAGAATTGAGACTCCCCTTGGATTGGGCGAAGTTTATTTTGGCGTAGTCAAGAATCGGGTTATTGATCTCCTCAGTGATGACAACATCCCGCAGTCCAATTGTGCTTGTGTTGACATACCTAATTTTGAAAGTCAGAACGTCTCCTGCATTGATGTTTAGGCTGTTCTTTTTGTCATTGACAGTTTGTTCAATTTTAATGGGGGTGGCAATGATCTTAACGCTGCCTGCCGATTCGTTATAGGCGATAAAGCTTCCGTCGCTCCCAAATTCCCCAATTGCCGCTTTGAAATTCTTTATCTCTTCGTTTTGTCCGTCCAGCGTTCCGCTAAATTTTATCTCTCCGCTTTGTCCCGCTCCCAGCGCTCCGACATACCAGATATTTTTATCCTGTGACGGGATCGGCTCCGATGAAACATAGGAAAACCCGCTGGGATAATCAACCTTTATTTTCAGATCCTGCATCGCTTGCTGGCCGTTGTTTCGGAATTTGATCGAGTACGAAACCGCGTTTCCTGCAACAGCGCTCTGCGGTCCGTTTGTTTCGAGAGTGAGGGGACTTGAGGAAATAAAAATACCGGTCTTGCTTTCCGCTTTGAACATCGAGCTGAAGTTGGAAGAACTGTATTGCAAAGAGGCGTCGATGTAGACCAAAAGATCTTTGGGCCCGAAAAACTTTCCTTTGAGAGTGACCCTTCCTTCGCTATGGCCGTTTATTGAGCCAATGTTATATTTTCTTGTATTGGGACCTTCCGATTCAAAACCCAGATCTCCCTCCGGTTTGAAATTTTCCGGAAAATTGATATGCAACACCGCTTCTCGAAGAGACGCCCTATTGAGATTCTGAAAATCGATGTCGAAAGAAACCAGGTCGCCGCTTTGAACTTTTTGCGGACCGGAAATGGAAACTTTTACTTGATCCTCTGAAAAGGAAGACTTACTGATCGCAATGGCCGCCCATATCAAGCCGACGATCACAACCAGGCTGGACGCCGATACAAGGGCAATCTTTTTTATTTTCTTTCTTTTTTCCTTTTTTTTCTCTTCATCTCCCTTGATCCATACCGCGTTTGATTCCTTTTTTTTCGTTTCGAAAGACACCGGAGAAAATGGATTTTCTCCAGCCTCATGCGGGTCGATCAAGCCAAAATCCAAGGACTGCCTTTTCCCCGGTTCCTCTTCCCGATGATAAAGATTTTTTTCAATATCTCGAAGGGACATTGATCTGATTTTACAATAATTTGGAAAAATCCGCAAACCGGATTTTCTTCTTGCTTAAGCGAAATAGAATCTCCTAAAAGCCTCTTTCATCCTTTCAAGCCCTCTTATTTCTTCCCCGCCCACTTTTATTTTCAATATTTTTAGAAGCGGCTGCGTCAAAAAAAGCCTCAAAAGTTTGATCTGATTGTCGGAGATATCAAAAAGCCCTTTTCTCCCTGAAGCGCACCGCGGGCAGACCACTCCCCCTTTTTCAAGGGAAAAAAAGTTTTTTTGTTCGCTCTTGAGGCTTGATTCGCAGTTCACGCATCTGGCCGCTTCCGGCCGCTGCCCCAGCCGGTCGAACAGCTTCCACCAAAAAGCGAGGATGGTCAATTTGTCTTTTTCTGACACAGGCTCTTTTGTTTTTCCATCCAGCATTTTCAGAAATTCGCTCAACAGATCGAACGTTTTTTTGTCTTTCTCGCCTTCGCTGAAAATTCGCGCGAAAAAATTCAGGACGCCGATGACAGCCTGTAATTTTTCAAAATTTTTTTTTATTCTTTCAAAATTTTCGATTGTGATCGCGCTCGCGATTTGGCCGCGTCCCCGCGATTTGGCGATATATACCTCAGACAAGGTTCCCGGCTCCAGATGTCCGGCCAGTTTGGCCGTCGGTTTTCTCACTCCTCTCCCAATGGCCTTCAGGAACCCCGCTTCCAAGGTATACATTATATAGATGCGGTCAAATTCCCCGACATCATAATGGGACAAAATTATCGCCGTGTATTTTTGCATATATTAAGCATAGCAAAAAATTGCCGCAAAAGAAAAACCGCGGAGTGGTGTGAAGCTCACACCCCGCGGCTTGAAAAAATTTACCATAATTTCCCCCTAAGATTACTGCAACTCACCGCAATCGACACATTCTTGCGGCGGAGGAGGTGGAGACTCTTGCGAGCTGCCCAGACAAAGGACGTACGATATTTCCGGCTTCCACCAGGACGGATGCCTAAATTTCGTCCCCCCGCATTTGCAGGTTGGTGGTTTAGTAAGACAATTTAAGAATTTTTCCCACCACCCACCTAGACGAGCGGCATCATAAACGATCCAAATCAGGCAGATGAGCAACGCTACCGCAAGCCCGATGGAAATATTCCCATAAATATATTCGCTGGCAAGCACCGCAGCAAAGGATAACGCTATCGTCGCACCAGCAAGAAAAATTTCCGCGATCGTAAGCTTCTTCTTTTCCATCGTTTTACTCTCCTTTTCGCCAGCAGCGCCGGGCTTAGCTAGTTGAAAACCTGCCTACCGGCAGCAGACATGCCGCCGAACCCACTACGACCCAAACTAGCCTACTATATCTCACCGTGGGACTGATATCCCTGGCGATCAATTCGGCTTCACTGGGAACGATAAAGGATGCGACAATTATCGCGGTAATAGCGATAATCGAGGCGACTAAAGTATATGTGTGCATTTTCCCCATCCCGGACTCCTTTTTTTTAAAGGACTGGATCGCCCTATATTTGGTATATTTAAATCTTCTTGAGCCAAACCTTGATCGGCGCGGTTTCGAGGTCAATAAGTTCGGAAATGTCGGATTCGGGATTGTCGGCTTCGAAAACACCTTCGGCCAGTGTTTCCTTAGCGATAAGGTCTCCGAACTTTTTAAAGATCTCCGACCCCCCTTGATAGCAAAGGCTGATGCGATTTTCCACTTCAAAACCGGCACGCTTCCGCAATTCCTGGATGCGCCGGATGAGCTCGCGAGCCTGGCCTTCCAGCCTCAATTCGTCTGAGATGGCCGTGTTGAGACCGACCATCCAGCTGCCCTCTTCCTCAGTATAAATGCCGGGCTCCTGCTCGACCGATCCAAAAAAATTTATCTCTTTGACATTTATTTCATCCTTAATGAGGCTGGTCAGCTCGTCGTTCACCGGCTGGTTGACGCGCAATTCCGAAAGGGGCTGGCGAACCTTGATGCCCGCTTTAGCCCGTGCCGCGAGACCCAGTCTTACGAACCGGCGCGTGATCTGCATTTGTTCGTTGAGCTCAGAATCGATCAATTTTTTCCGCGTCACAGGAAAATCCGCCAAGTGAACAGATTCTTCGTTGGTCAAGTTCTTATATATTTCTTCAGCCACAAAAGGCGTAAACGGCGCCATTAATTTTGAAAGTTCGACGAGAATATAATGCAAAGTTTCATAGGCTTCTTTTTTGTCTGTGTCATTTTCGCTTTTCCAAAATCTCTTCCGGCTCCGGCGGATATACCAATTGGAAAGATTGTCGATAAAATTCTCGATCGATTTTGTCGGTCCGTATATATCATACTTTTCCAGTTTTTCGCCCACTTCTTTTATAAGGGTATTGAGTTCCGAAATTATCCATCGATCCAATAAATTCTCTTTGGTTTTGAGTTTTTCTTTTTGCGTTTCAGCCTCGAATTTATCAATATTCGCGTACATCCCAAAAAAATAATACGAATTCCAGAGCATACGGAAAACGCGGTTCATCACATCCCGCATACCTTTAATATCGAATTTTTTGGGAAGTCCCGGCTGATTGATGGAAAAAAGCATCCAGCGCAGCGCGTCAGCTCCGTATTCATCCATGACCGACATCGGCTCGATCACATTGCCGCGGGATTTCGACATTTTCTTGCCGTCTTTGTCGAGAATATGCCCAAGACAAATTACATTTTTATAAGCATTACCCGTTGGTACTTTATCCGAGAGATGGAGGACAGTAGCGATGGCGTGAAGGGTATAAAACCATCCCCGAGTCTGGTCGATCGCTTCAGAAATATAGTCCGCCGGGAAATATTTTCCGCTTTCAATCTTTTCTTTATCCTCTTTCGTCGCGCCATTTGGATAATGAAACTGCGCCAAGGGCATCGCACCCGAATCGAACCAGACGTCGATCACTTCGGGAGTTCTTGCCATTTCTCCCCCGCATTCGCACGGAAACTTTATCTCATCTATATAGGGCTTATGCAGATCTTCCAGTTTTTTCCCCGAAAGCTTTTCAAGTTCTTCGATCGATTCGACAACTTTCTGCGCCCCACATTTTTCACAAACCCAAATCGGAATCGGCGTTCCCCAATATCTCTCACGTGAGATCGCCCAATCCTTAACGTTCTCAAGCCACTCACCGAATCTTCCTTTTTTTATATGTTCCGGAACCCAGTTTATTTCTTTGTTATTTTTCTTGAGCTCCTCGGAGAGCTCGCTCATCCGGATAAACCAAGAGGGTTTAGCATAATATATGAGAGGCATATCGCATCGCCAACAATGCGGATAATCATGTTCGTATATTTCTTCTTTGAACAGCAGCCCACGCTTTTTCAAGTCTTCGACAATCAGCGCATCGGCTTCGTATTGGTTTTTATCATTTTTCTTCTTGACCGGGATACCCTTGCCCGGCACATCGGCGGAAATTTTTCCTTCCTCGTCGACCGTGATCAATGTCGGCAAATTATTTTCCGCGCCAACCCGCGCGTCGTCTTCCCCAAAAGCCGGGGCAATGTGAACTATACCTGTTCCTGAATCAAGAGTTATAAATCCGCCGTATATAATTTTATAAATATTCTTTTTTTTCTTTTCCTCAACAACATCAAAAAGTGGTTCATACTCGACATTAAGCAACTTATCGCTCGAAGAATAATCAACAATACTCCATTTTAATTCACCTAGTACTTGTGAGGTCAGTTCTGTGGCAAATATATATTTCTCATTTTTACTGTCAGTAGTCTCTACTATTGAATATGTTGCATTTGGTCTTACCGCTAACGTGACATTTCCCGGCAAGGTCCACGGAGTTGTTGTCCAAACCAGGAAATAAGTTTTGTCATCCGAAACGAATTCACCAATTTTTTGCCTGGGCTTTAATTTAAATTTCATATAAACCGAATTGTCCTTCACTTTTTGGTATCCTTGCGCCACTTCGTGGGAAGAAAGTCCCGTTCCGCATCGATAACAATATGGGATCACCTTGCTGCCTTGATAGACTAAACTTTTTCCGTCCTTGACGTTCGTTTTGAAGATCTGCGCGAATTGCCACCAGACGGACTCGATATATTTGTTCTCGTAAGTTATGTAGGGATCATCGAGATCCACCCAATATGCCATCCTCTTTGTCATTTTTTCCCAAAGGTCTTTGTATTTCCAAACCGACTCTTTGCATTTTTTGTTGAATTCGATGATGCTCTCACGGACATTGCCCGGAACAATGTTTTCGATCTCGGGCTTAGTATGGATCCCTAACTCTTTTTCAACTTGGATCTCGACCGGCAATCCATGGGTGTCCCAGCCCGCTTTTCGTTCCACTCGATATCCTTTCATGGTCTTATAGCGGGGAATGATATCCTTGAACGCCCGCGCCAAAACATGATGAAGCCCGGGTATTCCGTTCGCTGTCGGCGGACCTTCGTAGAATACAAAAAATTTATCGGCGGAATTTTTATCCACCGATTTCTCAAATATCTTATTCTCTTCCCAAAACTTTAAAATCTCTTCCTCCATCTTGGGAAGACTTTGTTTGGGGTCGATAGGCTTAAACATTTTTATATACTTCTAAAGTTTCTCGCGCGCACTTGGACCAGCTGAATTTTTTGGCTTGCTCCTTCCCTTTCACGCCGAGGCTTTCCCGCAATTCCTTATTTGTGGCCAGTTCCGTCATCGCCTTCCCAATTCCTTCCGTATCGTGCGGATCGACATAGAAAGCCGCCTCCCCCGCCACCTCCGGGATGGAGGCCACTTTCGAAACCAGGCACGGCGCGCCGCAAGCCATCGCTTCGACGATCGTCTGACCGAAGCCTTCATAAAGCGAAGGCATCACAAAAAATTCCGCGTGCGTGTAAAGCGGCTTCAGTTCGTCTCCACCGACATAACCGGTGAAAACAACGTCTTCACCCAGCTCCAAGTCTTTTGCCAGTTGAAAATATTCATCGGCCAGCCAGCCCCGCTTGCCGGCTACGACCAATTGGTAGTTGAATTTTCCTGCGAAATTATTTTTGAATTTGGCAAAAGCCTCGAACACCCGCACTAGATTTTTTCTCGGTTCAAGCGTTCCCAGAAAAAGAATATATTTGTCATTGATCTTATAATCACTTTTGACCGTTTCCCGATCGACAGCGCATGGCTCGAAAAATCGGCTGTCTATTCCGTTATAGATCACGCTGATCTTGTCTCCCCGTGACCCCAAGAAATTTATTTCGTCTTTCTTTGTCGACTCGGAAACAGCGATTATATGGTCCGATTTTTTGGCGGCAAAACTATAAAGGGTCCTCAGCTTGGCAGTCGAAATTTTTGGAAACAATTCCGGTATGCGATACGGCGCGAAGTCATAAAAAGTGGTGACGACTTTCCCCCGATAGGTCGCCGGCACGCGGTAAAGCGGTGAAGTGATGTGAAGAAGATCAAGATTTTCCCTCGAATAGGTGGCTAAGCCCAGAATTTCACTATAGGCTCCAGGCATATATTTTTTGTAATCCGAAAAAGGGAAAAACTTTATCTTGACATTCGGCCGCGAAAATTTCTTGACGTCCTTGTCATGCACTTTGAAGTCAAAAAACAAAACGTATTGATTCTCCTGATCAATATCAAGAATATTTTTGATAAGATGCCAAACATAACTGGCCACCCCGCTGGGGGCCGATTTTTCCGGATTTAAGATGGCTCGCGCGTCAATTCCTATACGCATATATGTTGTATTACTGCTAATTTAAATATACTCTTTCTCGGCCATAAAATCAACCTCCGGCGCCTTATTGCGTCTCAACGCCCAAATGGAGTAATATTAGTCCATAAAGACAAACTTATGGCAAAAAAAATATCCCAAAAATTTCTCGCCTGCCTTTTTTTGATCGGACTGATCTTTTTCGGCTCCGCGAATAGAAGCAGTATCGCTTCTGCCTCACCGGAAAAAAAGACTGCCGCCAACAACTATATCGAGGGCGAAGTTATCGCCGAAATCCAGCCGGATACCGACATCAGCCAAATTATCGCAGGAAAAAATATTTCCGCCTCACCCATCGAAAACGGAAGCGGACAAAATTTTTATCTTCTCCGGAGCCTCGACGAAAAATCAACAAAGAAGATCATCAAAGCTTTCCAAAAAAATACGGCCATCATCTCTCTCCAGCCAAATTTCAAATACAAAACTTTGGCTCGCGTTTCTAATGACGTTTACCGCCCCAGGCAATGGCCGCTTTTTGACACAACCGAAACTCCCGGCGGAGTGAGCGCTTTTTCCGCTTGGGACACAGAAAGCCAGGGTCAAAGAAATGTGGCAATCGCCATCATCGACACCGGCGTCAGTCTCGATCATCAGGATCTTAAAGATAATCTAACCAAGGGTATCGCCAAAGGCATAAATATCGATAGCCCCAGAAAAAAGCCGCTTGATTCCGACGGACACGGAAGCTTTTTAGCCGGAATCATCGCCGCTAAAACCAACAATAAAAAAGGCATAGCCGGCTCCAGTTTTTTCAATCACCTGCGCGTGATGGCGCTCAAATTCGATTTTACGACTGCCGAAGCCATCACGGCCATCAACTACGCCAAAGCGAAAAACGTTCCCATCATCAACGCCAGCTGGGGAAGTTACGGAGCAGAAGGCTTGGATCAGGCGCTGAAAGATGCCATCGCCTCTTTCCCGGGAATTTTCGTGACGGCGTCGGGAAATGGGGACCCAAAAACCAACAAAGGCTTCAACCATGATGGCGGCAATCCGAATGAAAAAATGTATCCCTGCGACTTTGAACTGGCGAATATCCTGTGCGTCGGCGCTTCGGATAAAAACGGAAACCTAGCTGACTATTCCGACTACGGGAATCTTTCCGTCGATGTGGTCGCCCCCGGCGGGACGGACAATGATCCGATCACCGGCCTTAGCAACAGAAAAAATAAATACATTTCCGCCGAAGGAAGCTCCCTCTCCACTGCTTTCGCGAGCGCCGAGGCGGGACTCATTATTTCAAAATATCCAAATCTTTCCGCAGCTCAAGTGATTACAATAATAAAAAGTTCTGTTGATCCAGAGCCGAGCCTTCAAGGAAAAGTTTTGTCAGGCGGAAAAATAAATTACCAAAAAGCGCTGGCTCTGGCAGGAGGTTATTAGTCCAAAAGTCACAATTTTTCAAATCTTATTCCATGAATGGAATCGAGGATATGGAAAAAATGAGAGCGCGGGTGGACAGGTTCAAACCAAGAAAAGACGGCTCTGAAAAAGATCCGATTTATGATCTGGCTGTTAAAGAAGAGGAAATGAGAGAAAAAATCAAAAATAATCTCAGGCAAGATGGCATCGACCAAACAGTTGGAAGCCGCCTTGTGAATGAGCTGGCCAATGATCAATCAACCCACGCACTTGAAACAATGGAAGCAAAAGAACAGGCGCGGACCGACGAACTGACCAAGCTTCACAACAGAGCAGCTTATAACGAGGATATCCCGAAGAGTCTGGCATTGGCATATAAAAGAGAAGGCAAAGAATGCGCTTTGCTTTTTTTTGATTTGGATTCCTTTAAAAAAGTAAACGACACTCATGGACATGGCTCCGGTGATACAGTCCTGAAAGAGATGGCAATCTTGATAAACAATACTCTCATCAGAGAGTCCGATATTGCTTATCGATGGGGCGGAGAAGAATTTGTTGCGTATCTGCCCAATACAGACATTCATGGGGCAAGGAAAGTCGCGGAGAGAATAAGACAAGAGGTGGAAAAGTATGTTTTCAAAGTTACTAATAATGAAGGAGAGGCCGTTGAGCTGAAGGTTACGGTCAGCATCGGATGCAGTTCGACGGAAGATCATGAAATTAACAGGGAAATGAAGTCGGAAAAAATTTTTCAAGAGCTCGAACGAGAATCCTACAGCGCTCTCCACGATGCGAAACACAGCGGAAAAAACAGAGTTATTGCTTACGGAGAAGAACAGCAGAAGACAAAAAATTCTTGATAATCGTATTCTAGACTTACTCTAATTTATTTCTATAATTGTCTAAAATATCAATAACAATGTTAGGATAAGTTGCCAAACCAAAGAAAGCTTTGTATAATAGCAAATGCTTTGTTCTTCAAAATTAATCATATTCCCGGGTAGCTCAATGGTAGAGCAGTTGACTGTTAATCAATTGGTTACAGGTTCGAATCCTGTCCCGGGAGCAACTTTATTTTAAGGCTTGTATAAGCCTTTTTTTATTTGACAAATAAATTAAACAAATGTATAATATTAAGTTAAAAAATCAATAATAAATATAATTATTTCGTCTATCTCAAATATTTGTTTGAGATATAAAGTTCTTTAACTCTACAAATCCACAATAATTTGGAGGCATAATGGCAACGATCCGTAAGCATTTGCGGCCAGTATTCGTGATGTTTCAGGATGGTATCAGTCAAGTTCAAATAGAGGTTGTGCTGTCCAGCATCAATATGGTGCTGCTGAATGCCGGTGTTAATAATCTTATCCGCGTCACCAACTTTGGTGTGTGGCGTAACAGTGGCTATCAAAAAAACGGCAAGCTCCTGCCCTACCAAAGCGTTGACTGGTATATAGCCAGGGGTTTCCAAGAGAGCCGCAATAACCATCAGGCTTACGTTCGAGAGATACTGGTCCAACTCTGGAATGAGCCGTGGCAAATTGAAACTCCTCATTATGATGTCGTGGTTTTGCATAGCGACATTTATGATGACAATTGTAACTTCGTCATCGGTTCGGCCATCAAGGGATTTGGGATGGTTATTTCCATCAATCGTTTTGAGGGCCTTGAGCACTCCATACAAATCGAGTGTATTAAGACCGAAGTAATGCACGAAGTGGGTCACGTGTTCGGTCTTGTGCCGAATACGAGGACTTCAAACATCACAGAAAGTCTTGGTCGACATTGCACTAACCAATGTGTGATGCGACAAGGCTTGGCTGTTCCTCATGCTTGGATCAGATACTCCAAGGAACGACTTTCTTCCAAGCAAGCTTTCTGTTCCCAGTGCCAGCAAGATCTGCGGAACTACTTCCGCTAGAGATATCGATCTCGAAAATCTCTTCTGACGAATGGGCTACTCCCGGGTAGTCCATTTTTTTATTTCTGAAAAACAGCAACTTTTTCCAATGACTTTGCAATCTCTCCCCAATCCAAAGTTCTAAACACGTTTTTAATGGGAAGCTATCAAAAATAAGGCTTATTTGAGCCTTATTTTTTGTTACCCTAAGCCCGGTTAACGAGAGAAAAGACCATGGATGCGGCAATATGGAAGTTTTCATCGGCCTTTGTGTAATCCTCGAGCCAGATGCTGATGTCGTATTGTTTTTCCTTATACTCTTTCAGTTTTGTGTCATATATATCCCGAGTAACCCACCAATAGAAAACCCGCCTCGGTGGGTTTTCTATTGCAAAAATTGAAATATTATTATATTATTACCAACTGGGAAAACTGACTCAAAAATTCAAAAAATATGGGGGGCACGAACGGTGAAATGTCCAAGAGTTCTGGAGATATTGAGCGGTTTGAACCAAGGAAACTCCAGTATTATTTCGGAAGAGGAGATCACTTTTCTCACCGAAAAGACGCTGGTTGAGGTTCTTTCAAATGAGGATTATCGGCAAAAGAAATCGGAAGTTGCCGAATTGCCTGATCTGGAATCAAAACGCGCTAACCTAGTTCTTGAGGTTGAAACGAAGGTAGGTGTAAATTCCCAATTAACCATACGGTTGGTATCGTTTTGGCCCAAGTTATGGATCATCGTGTGGCACGGAAAGAAAGAACTTCATCGGCTGCGCGAGAAAGTGAAAGGCGACCGTCGAAATACTTTTGAAAAGAGGATGAAGTGCGGAGGCCTTTATACGAGAATAAACCGTATTCAGGAGATAAGAGCGGAGCTTGAACGCTTTGCCGAGGTGAACAACGTCTTTCTTGCTGTATCTGACGAGGGCAGCCTAGTTCTCGAGGCGATGAACGCCAGAGAAACCCGGCTCGAGAGCGTTCACTTTGATATTTTTGCGAGCGAGCTCGAAAAAGAGCGAGAAGCTATCCATGTGCTATACCAAAAATTCTCCGACACCTTTTTTCTATTGAGGACAATGAAGCTCGACTTTTTCGGAGGGCATTTGGCTCAACTGGCCCTTGATATCAGTATGTCCAATGGACATGCCAGGACTCTCTGTGAACGAGCCTATTGTTTTTCCCGGCTATTTGATATTGAGGGATGGGAAGATGTCTCCTGCTATGATGCTATTTCAGTCCTCATGATGAAGGAAGGGTCGCCGGAAGAGATTACGCTCCGTCTCAAAGAGGCTTTTCTGCAGAGCGTGGCGGAAGGAGCCCCGCAAAATTGCGCGACTCTTTATAAGCTGGCGCTTTCGGATGGATTCTGCCCGAGCAATACCGGCTCTCGATTTGAAGCAGGAGCTATTACTGAGGTAGTTGGTGATATGGGGGAAAATATGTTCCATATTGCCTGCGTTGAGCACATGATCGATCAAAACACCTTCAGGAGGCATATGGATGCCAAAAGGCTGGCGTTCCAGATCGTTGCTCATGCCATCTTGGAGATCCGAGATGTTCAGGCTGTCATCCGCTGGCAATCGGAAAATGAAAGAGATCATGCTGCGGAGAAATAAGTTCGAATTCTGCAGCATTACAACCGATGCGGGTCTCGTCGTGTGAGACCCGCATTTTTATTTTCATTTTTCAATAGTAATCTAAGCATTGAAATGCTGATTTATATTTTCTACGTAATTAAATTGTTCCAATAATCCTGTAATTTCTCTCCAATCCAAAGTTCTAAGTTCGTTCTGCAGGTGGAGCAAGATAAATTATGTGATTGAATACGTAATTTTTTATTTTGGTACGCGTAGTAGATTACGTAACTAGATATATAATAATATGAGGAATGAACTAATTATAGAGCGCACGTTTAGCGCGCCAAGTGAACATATCTTCCAAGCCTGGACTGACCCAGAAATGCTGAAGCTTTGGTGGGGGCCAAATAACGTCACAATCCCTGAATGTGAAGTTGACCTACGGGTTGGCGGCAAATTTTACATTGTTATGGAAGCAGGAGAAGCCATGGGCCCATACAAAGGGACAAAGTGGCCCATGCTAGCAGAATTTACGACGGTTGTTCCAAATTTAAAGCTTTCTTATAACGCCAAGGCTTGGACTGAAGGACAAAAAAAAGAAACCACAATTGATCAAACTACTGAACTAACCTTAGCTGAAGAGAACGGCAAAACTAAATTAAAAATCAGAGCAATTATACATAAAGCCGGACCTGCGGCCGGGATGGCTGTCCAAGGTATGCAAGCTGGTTTTACTCAGCAACTCGATAAGCTAAATAATTTCCTTACCGCTTAAACCACTCGAAAATAAGCCTATAAAACTTCCCCACAGTTAACTCAAGACAAGCTCTAACTTCCTCGAGCCAGCGGATCCACAATTTTCAGGCTTTATACAAGCCTGATTTTTGTTGTCCTGAACAGGACATTATAATTTTTTTGTGATAAAATTAAAATATAAAAATTAAGGAAAATAAAAAAAATGGAAACCAGGCATATTCCCGATCCTCGTATCATGGAGCACAAAAAAGCTGGTCCGCATCTCACCAAAGATGAGCATGTCGGATTCAACGGCCGACTCGCAGTATTCATAACAAGCTCTGTAAGCACGATGTGGTGCGCTTACATTTTTGCCGCGATAGCGCTCATCAGCCTTCCTGCAGCCATTCGAGGAGGAACGGCTCCTTTGGTATCATGGGTAGCCCAAACATTCTTGCAGCTGGTCCTTCTCTCGGTGATCATGGTCGGCCAGAAGGTCGCGGCGGCCGCTTCCGACAAGCAGGCCTTGCAGACATACAAAGATACTGAGGCGCTTTTGACCATTCAAGATGAAGTCCACCGATTGATCAAGATAAACAATGAATTAACTCGAGAGATCCACTCTTCTGTTATTAAGAAATGAGATCAGACGGCTTAATATTGACGAGGATCAATCGAAATTGCGATATCCACTTGCGGCTGTCTTGGCTCCTCGATTCAGCGACAGCCTTTTTCATCGCAAGTGATGGCTTTCGGCTCTCCGCCAATAGTACAGGAAAATTCGAGTTTATAAATATCGTCCGCGAATATATCATCGGTTGCCACTACGCCATACGCGTTTCCGTCACAAACTCCCGCTTGCAAAACCGGATAATTTGAGGGCTCAACATCTATATTGGCGCAAATAGCAGAATCGTTTGCTGAAATTGTCATGTTGCCGGTGTTTATCCGAGATTCGCCTGCGCAGCTCATGGCCGTGATGTTGACGCTGGAAACGGTTGATTTGAAGGAAATAAATCGTGCCTTTTTTTTAGAATACTGCAAGCTTACCAAAACGATTCCAACCAAAATTCCAATGATTGCGATCACGACAAGCAACTCAGTCAAAGTAAAACCATTTTTTTTATTGTTTTTTTTCCTGGCACTCATTATTAGAAAATATCCAGTTAGGAATGATCTCTGCCTTAAATTGAAAAGACATACTTTGGTTTCATTCTACCGCATTACTGAATATGTTCCAAAGCATGTCATTTAGCCTTTTCTTTTTGCGAGGTTTTACAAGATATAAATAAAAAAGCGTCGACCCGATCGCGATAAAGCGAAGGCCTATTGAATTTTGTAATTTTGAAACGCGACATCGGAAAAATCGGTCCGGATCCCGGCGTGGCCGGGATCGGTGAGCGGCGCATTTCCAAAAGATTTGCCCTTGTCTTGCGCCTCCAGGATCAGCTGCCAATTGCCGGTCTGCTCCAGATCGACATAAAATTTTATGTCCACTGCGCGGCTGTCCGTATTCGTGACCACGCTGCGAATGCCCACCCAGCGGCGGAGCGGCAGAAAATTGGGATCGTCCTTTTGGTCATATTTCTTTCCTCCGGACAAAATATCCTTTTCCGCCATTGTATAATATTTGCCTCCGATCTTTTTCTTGATCACGGCGTGGCCGTCAACGCGCAAACCGGCATAGTAGAGATCGTTGCCGTCATAATATCGGTTGAAAAGCAGAACGCCGTTGGATTCGTTTCGGTTTTCACTGGCGCTCATATTTATCGTATTGATGTTGAAATACAGCTGCTGGTCAAGATCCTGCCATTTTTCTCGTGTCACCAGCCGAAAAATATTTTGCGGATAATACCCGCCGTCTGTGTCGCGTGAATTTGTTTTGGCGTAGAGTTTCTGCCAGCGGGAATTTTCCGGCAGCTGACCAAAATTGGTTCGGGCGGAACCTTTGTCCATTTCCATCACCCCTCCGGAGTTCAACCACCAATTTTGGCTGAGGCTGTCCGACATTTTTGGAGCTTCCTCAAGAGTTTCTTTTTCCGAAAAAGTTAGCGTCAAAGGCTTTTTGAAAGAATTTCGAAGATATATATAATATGCTGAAAATAGCATGGCCACCAACACAAAGAATAAGATGGCGATGAAAATGATCGTTTTTTTCATATTTTTTTCCTTGATCGTTGGGCCTATTGTGCCGAATCCACTTTGAGATTGGAAACCAGAAGACTGCTGTTATTGACCGTGTTGTCCCAAGTCTTGAACCCGATGCCGCCGTGGTTCAAGCTCGGGGATATGGTGCCGGCGACTATCTCTTTGTCTCCAATATAGCACGCAGCCGTGTTCCCCGAAACACCAATCCTGACTTCCGAATCCTTTTCGGGCGAGATCTGAAGGCTTTGATCCGATTCGGAAATGGCCGTTTCCATTCCGCCGATACTTTGGGAAAGCGCTACTCCCCATCCGGTAAAATCGCAGGAGACGTAATTGTTCCCGTTGATATATCTTGCCACCGCCGCGAATGAATTTCCCTGCAGCAGACGCGTCTTGGCGCTCATTGTATAATCCGTCCATTCGAATGTTCCGTTGAGAAAGGTCATGCTGCTGTTTTCCGAAACTGACGCTCGAGTGAGCAAAAGCCCGTTTTTCAACTCAGAGTTTCCCCAAGCTGTGATCCATCCGTTATTGCCGGAAAAGGCATCAACATACGGAAGCGATTTTTCCTGGCTCGAATTCAGAATAAAGAGAAGCTGATCTTTCGACATATTCCCATTGACATCGATACGCTTCACCAAACGGAAATCTTTTCCCGCGTAATTGCCGGGGAACTCGTTACCGCCCACTTGCCGAAAGCTCAGGGGGAAAAGAGAATTTATCGAATCGTTAAGGATTATTTTTGCTCCCGGAAAATCTTGCTCGTCGTTTCCGTAGTCGCCGAAAGGATAAGCGAAACCGAGCACCTTGATGCCCAAACCATTTTCAATGTCTCTTTTAGACCCCGCGAGGTCAATTTTGATCCGCTGGGTATATTCTTCGTCCGTTTCCAGTCTGCTTTTCCCATCCAGCCAGAGTTTGTCGCTCAAAAAGTGTCCTTGGTTTCCGTTCGCGTCTATTTTCAGAAACCCGTGCCCATTTTGAGTGTGCGAAGCCATTTCCCAGCGTCCGCTGGCAAGCATCTTTTTGAGCTCATCTTCCGACAGATGAAAGGTATTTTTGTTAGTGTCGGCTCCGAACGAGCGCCCGGTGATGACAAACATCACCGCATTATAATCCAAAACTCTGAGGATCGGATCAACCGGATAAAAGCTGTCCGCGCGGCCATCGTCGAAGGTGATCAAAATGGATTTCGCCGGCAGCGGTTTGCCCGATTGCATGAAATCCAAAAATTGGGAAAGAGAGATACTGTGGTACCCCGTTTTTTTGAGCGCGAACATTTGGTCACGGAAATCATTGAGCGATATGTTGGTTCCGTCGCTTTTCCAGCCCGGCGAGGTGATCACTCCATGGTAGAGCAAAATGGGAACCGATTGGGCTACTTCCCGCTTGGTTGGTTGCGGAGTGCGTGCGCCTGTCCAATTGCCGATCCATCCAAGCAGGCTGCCATAATAATATTGGCCGAAGACGACCTTTTCTTTCAGATAGTCGAATTGCATTTCGAAATATTTGGCTCTCATATAATAATTATTTTTGAGCAAGGAAATGCTCCCCAGCATACCAAAAAGCAGCGCGATCACCACGACCACCAAAATTATTTTTACCATTTTTAGATTAAATTCATGCATGCTGTTTTTTTTCAAACTTTCTTTTATCGCGTCCCCCAGCCACGGTCCTGGATGCGAATGACGGCCCAAATAAGCATAAAGGAAAGGATGAACAGGTTCAGAAAGGACCAAAGAAACAGATATGGCCAGAACTTGTTTTTTGGGTCAACAAAACGGCAATAAATGACGATCAAAGCCGTGATCAAGATGATCCCAATAATGTGATAGAGGGGCAATATTCCATGGGAAATCGGAGTGTAGATCAGCGCCCGAAAAGTCATGATCGGAGCGAGCAGCGAAATGAGGATCAAAGGAAAATAATAGAAAAATGCCATGAACGGCTTTTTTTTCCAAATGAAGCGGCTTGTAAAGAAAGCGTTGATGATCCAGGATTTTTTCCAGCGCAGCTGCTGCTTGAACAGCTGGCGCCAGGTGGATGGAACGACCGTATAGGCTAGGGCTTGCCGGTTATAGACCGTTTTTTCACCTCTTTTGATCAGCCAGCTCGTTAACGCCCGGTCGTCTCCCCATGTTACCGGCTTCCCCAGGAACCGTTCTTTCAGCCAGGAATAAAGGACCGGCATCACCGCGCTTTTTCGATACGCACTGCAGCAACCGCTGCAGCAAAATACCGTATCGAAAGTCGACTCCGCCGCTTTCAGAACCTGAAAAGACATAAAATAATAGGCAGTCTGCATCCTAGTTATGATGTTCTGATCCGCATTTTTCGGAATCCCGTTGGCGCAGACAGCCGCAACCTTGATGTTTTGAAAAGGCTCTAGCAAGTTGCGGAAAGTTTTGATATCAACGTAACTGTCGCTATCCAATTGGATGACGATTTCTGACCGGGAAACCTGAAAACCGACCGCCATCGCCCAGCGCTTGCCTTGATTTTCAGGCCAGTCAAAAACGCGCAGATTCGGATATGTTTTTTTCAAAGACTTGAGTATTCCGATCGTCCCGTCGGTGCTTCCGTCATTGACGACGATTACCTCCACTTTATCCATCGGATAATCCACCTGGAAACATTTGGTGATCGTGTTGGTGATGTCGCGTTCTTCGTTCTTGCAGGGAATGATGAACGCCACCGTCGGCTCATATTTTTTTTGCATATCCCCGTATTCCGATCTCGCCTCCGCGGTCAGGGTGGCAATGGACCTTTCATACAGCACGGCTGAAACGATCCGCGACATCGCGAAAGTCGTCACGAAAATGGTGTACGCGAAAAAATACGGTTCGATCAGCATTTCCGTAGTCGTCTTGGCTTTGACGAGAAAGATGAGAAAAAGGACAGCCGCGGCGGACACGATAAGCGACGTATGAAAAAACAGCCTCCGCCAGGCGATCGCTGAGCCATAATCAACGAAATTTATACTTATCAAGCGGACTGGTGAGTAGCCCCATGCCTTGGCTTGGTTTTCTAGCATAGATTATTTTCGAAACAGAATTAACCGCTTAGACTAACATAAACGATAATATTTGTAAAGAGTTTCGGCCATAGGCGGTTTTTCGGCCGTGCCGAATGGCTTATTTGCCATCATTAGTGATATAATGAAAAAAATATGAAAACGAACTTCAATACCTACTTTTTCTTTGTCGTCCTCATCGGACTCACCGTTTTGGCTTTTTTTATAATGAAACCATTTCTCATCCCTTTTTTGTTCGCTTTGATCCTAGTTCACCTCTTCAACCCTGTTTATCACTTTTTGCTGAAGAAGACCAAGGCAAGGTGGCTGAGCTCCCTCATGACCTGCCTCCTTATCGCTCTCATCATCATAATCCCCGTCCTGGTGCTTTTGGCATTGGTGGCGAGTGAGGTCCAATCTGCCATTGCCAATTTTTCCGTAAATCCAGAACTCTCAAAAAGGGTGATCAATATTGTCCATAACTTGTCCTCCCTCTCCGTATTTAAATCGCTTGATCTTGGAAAGATAGCCAACCAAGATTCCATTCTTTCGGCTCTCAAAAGTTTTTCCCAGGGATTTTTGTTTCTCCTTCAAGGAACATACACGGGAATCCTGCGCTTTATGTTCGTAATGCTCATTATGTTCTTCTCTCTTTTTTATATGTTCATCGACGGTAAAAAACTTGTCGATAAAATAATAAGGCTCATCCCTCTCAAGAATAAATATGACAACCTCCTGCTTGACGACATAGACTCGATGATACGGGCAACGCTAAGAGGAACCATGCTAATGGCGGTTTTCGAGGGGATTCTTGGCGGCATTCTTTTTTGGGCGACCGGCGTGGCCTCCCCCGTCTTATTTGGTATCTTGATGGCTATTTTCTCCGTCATCCCTCCCATGGGATCAGGAGTCGTGTGGCTTCCGGTCGGGATCGCCATGATCTTTTTTGGCCACCCGACGGAAGGGATCATTATCCTTTCGACAGGAGCTTTGGTCATAAGCACAATGGACATTGTTCTTCGCCCGAAACTGATCGGAAAGAACACCCAAATGCATCCTCTTCTGATCTTGTTTTCCACGCTTGGAGGAATCGCCTTTTTTGGTATTTCCGGATTCATCATCGGTCCGATAATCATGTCCCTTCTGGTTGTTTTGTGGGATATTTATGTTTTGGATTTCAAGGCGCAATCGAATTAGCTTTGTCTTTTATCGCTCGCAAAAAAGCCGCAGATAGCGGCTTTTTAGTTAGTCACAAAAGAATTGGGTCAAACAATGCTGCGTCCTTGGAGAAGACGGATGACAACCAAAATGATCGCGACTACCAATAGAATATGAAGCAGTCCGCCCATCGTGTAGGAAGTAAGAAGCCCAAAAAACCAGAGAACCAATAAGATCACAATTACTGTCCACATATATTTTCTTTTAAAAGTTAATTACTAATACTCCAATGCGCCCCTGGCCGAACATGTAAAGCTTGCTACGAAGCTTGCTGTTTACCGGAGAAGATTCTCACCAGCTTGACGATCCCCCAACCCAAAACAGCGTACACGAGAATGGCGATCAGTGTTGACGGCTCAAAAACTGAGGTTGTTTCCACCCCTTGCGAAAAACCTCTATGGAATATTCCGGCAAAAGGTGCCACGAAAATTCCGCTAAAACCGTATATGAAGCCTACAAAGGCGCTTGAAAGGCTCGCTCCTGCCAGTTTGAGGATAAAACGGAAGACTAAAAGTATTTCCAGCGCTCCAAAGAAGAAATAGACCAGATATTCAACCGTCTGAAAACTGGATGCCTCTCTCTCGACTGGAGCATCTCCAACTGGCTTAGGGCTGCCTTCTTGCGCAGTCGTGGTTTCTTTTGTAATTTCGGCCATACTTTTTCACCACCTTTCCATTTATTTTTTTATAATTTGGTTGCAGATCTTTTCATGATAACCGGTCTTTGGCTATATCAGCTTTCTTGATTATTGTTTCTTTGGGTAAATACCTGGTTATGGCCTTCTCCGCAAGATCGGTCAGGCTCCCGCCCTCAACTATGGCTTGGGCTTTAGCCTGTTTCAATAGGTTTGGATTGAGAAAGAGGGTTACCCGTTGTTTTTCATTATTTGTCATAATTCATATCTTACAAGTAGTTGTCATAGTTAATGTTACGTCATAAGACAAATTTATCTTTCACAAGCATAATTTTCCTTTTGCATCCGAATAAATAATTCAAAATAAAAACCCGCAAATGCTTTGGAAAGTGTCCCGCCAAGCGAACTGGCAAAAAAACCCTTATCCAAAGGGGGTTTTTATATCCGAATAGCCTAAATTGTCCTGCCGCAAGCTTAATTGATCTTTTTGAAAGTGATCTTGTATGATGGTTCGTATTCCACGTTATTTTTGTCCTTAAGATTGATGCTCTCCCCTTTCATCAGAGTTGTCATCGCAATGTCAGTGAGCATTTGTTCCAGGCTTTCGACCTCTTTTTTTGCTTTTTCCAATTCCTCATAGCGCGATCCCATTTCGGCTTGCACGGCGGATTCCAGTGATTTCTTCTTTTCGCGAAGTTTTTTTAATTCTTCTTTCACGTCTTCGTAGCCATTCGATTGAGAAAGCGCGTCCCGATATTCTCGGCCGATGACCTTTCGTGTTTTTTTATATTCTTGGATTTGGTCAAATACCTCCTGCATATTTTGCATATTTTTTTGTTTCTCAGTAAAAATTAACAACGTTTTTTATCTTAGCATGGAATAAATAACTTGGGAATCATTCCGCCGCATAAGCTTTAGGGATCTCTACGCAACTTGGCAGAGAAGAACTTTTTCATGCTATTATTCGTAGTAAGTTTTGAATTCCCATTCTCATGAGAAGAAACTTAATCATAATAATCTTGGTTCTTGTTTGCATCGCAGGCCTTTTCTTTGTTTTTCTTAAAGGAAAGAAAGGATCGGTTCCGAAAAATGAGACCGGCCAGAACCAGTCATCCGGCGAAGCCACTGCTCCCGCTTCTCTCGGAGAAAAAATATCTGAAAAGGTCGAAGCGGTCGAAAATTTGATCACGGGCGAAAACGGGACGAAAGAGGATGACCAGAAAAATAAATCCCGTTATCCCGTCCACGCAAGTATTACCTCCACGTTTTTTTGGGTTGGCGAAAAAGCCGACGACGCCAACAAGGACATCTCAAACACTCCCAGTGCCTGGGATGACTTCTGGAAAAAACATTTTGGCGGCACAGACACTCCTAAGAGGAGAAACGGTTTCCTTCCGGCTGATTTTACGCCTTTAGAAAATCCTTTCTACGCAGCGCTTCCCTACAACGACATTGACAAAAATGGAAAAAGAAAGCAAAGTGCATATGACATAATTCCTTGGGCGCGTGAGAGGACCTACTCCGATAGTGAGTCAATCTGCAAAAATCGCTGGATAAAGATCACGAAAAATTCAAAGGTCGTCTACGCTCAATGGGAAGATGTCGGACCCTTCAAAGAAAATGACTCGGATTATGTCTTTGGATCCGCGACTCCCGCCAGCAAGACCAACAAAAACGCCGGCATCGATGTTTCTCCGGCCGTCCGGGATTATCTTGGACTCGAAGACATTGATAAAGTGGATTGGCAATTTGTTGATGAAAAAGACGTTGCTCAGGGACCCTGGAAAAATATTGTAACTGTCTCACAGATCGATTGGAAATAATTTTTCGAGCTGAGGACAGAAAAAATAAAAAACATCAAAAGAACTTCTGGGAGGAAGTTTTTTGTTACCGCTAATTTTTCTCTCATGAACTACCTTGAAAAAAAACAGATCTTTTTCGCTCCCTCAAAAAAAAGAAAGAGGGGGTTTTACTTTATCTCTATTGTTCTTATCCTGTTCTTCCTGACCTGCCTCAGCTTGACCATTCTGAGTATTTTTTCGGGAGCTAGGCTTGCCGATTCTTCCGCCGTTTCCAGCTTCCAACCGGAAAATTTATCTTTCCCAGAAAACTCTGGCTTAAATAAGGCTCCTTCCTACAAAAAAATGGCTTATTTCGTCAATTGGGATGAGAAAAGCTTTTTGTCGCTTCAAAAAAACATCCGCAATATTGATGTCTTGATCCCCGAATGGCTGCACCTTGGCAACAACGGGGCAATTGTTCCCGACGATGCTGTTGTTCAACAAAAAACCGTCGACTTCATAAAAACTTCACGGCCTGCCCTTCCCATTTATGCAATGATAAATAACTATGATACGGGATCCCAGACATGGGACAGCCAACGGCTTGAAAAAATGCTCGGCGACGAAAGCTTGAGACAAGCGAACATCGACAATCTCTTCCAATATGTCCGTGAAAATAATTTTTCAGGGATCAGCATTGATTATGAAAATATCAACCCTTTGGCACAACCTCAATTTTCCATTTTCATGCGGGAATTGTATGCAAAACTCCATCCTTTAGGCTATTTCGTAACCGTAAACATTCCTCTGGCCGATACGGATTTTGATCCGGCCGTCCTTTCCCGATCCTGTGACGAAATGATCCTTATGGCCTATGACGAGAATACTCCCGACTCGCCCCTCGCCGGGCCGATTGCTTCAGACAATTGGTACACTACCGCTCTCAAACAGCATCTTCTTGGCGTTCCCGCCGAAAAATATATTATTGCGCTCGGCGGTTACGGTTACGACTGGTCGGAAAACGGCACAGCTGAAACCGTTGATTTTCAAAATATCATGAGCCGAGCCAAAGATACGCAATCCGAAATAACATTCGACAGCGCTTCGCTCAACCCGAATCTAATGTATACGGATAATGGCACAGCTCATCGGCTTTGGTTTCTGGATGGCGCAACTTTCATAAACGAGACCAGCGAAATGCTCGGCCTCGGCCAACCCGCCGGCATTGCTTTGTGGCGGCTCGGCTCGGAAGATCCGAGTATATGGAATTTCTTTGGTTCCGGCGGAGTTCCGGATCAACAGTCAGTTGACTCCCTGAAAAATTTTGACTCAGGCTATGGAGTCGAATATCAAGGCAATGGAGATGTCCTTAGAGTGATCGGCACTCAAGAAACGGGATCGAGAGTGATCTCTTTTGATCCGCAGAAAAAGATCATACTCAATGAAAAAATTGTAACGTATCCTTCCAGTTTCAGAATTGAGCGAACTGGCGGAAACGACGCAAAAAAAATTTCCCTTTCATTCGACGACGGACCGGACAAAACTTACACGCCGCAAGTCCTGAACATTCTGAATAAGTTTAATGTCAAAGCAAGCTTTTTTATAATCGGCCTCAACGCAACGGTCGATCCTGACACATTGCGCAGGATCTACAATGACGGCCATGAAATTGGAATTCATACATTCACGCATCCCAATCTTTCTTCTGTTTCTCCCGAACAATTCAGGCTTGAGATCAATTCCACCGAGAAGCTGATCGAAAGCCTCACGGGAATCAAGACAAGACTTTTCCGCCCGCCATACATTGACAATATCGAGCCACTATATCTTTCAGACACGAACACGATCAAGAATATTTCCGATCTGGGATATTATACCGTAGGCATGGGAATTGATCCCGAAGATTGGAGAAACACCGATGCGCAAAAAATCGCCCAGTATACAATAGATGAGGTCACAAAAAACTCGGGAAACATTATCCTCCTGCACGATGGAGGGGGCAACCGAAGCGAAACAATACGAGCTCTGCCCCAGATCATTACTAGTCTCCAGTTCCAGGGCTACCAATTTGTTTCGCTTTCCGAACTTATGCAATTGCCAAGATCCGCGATCATGCCTGACATCCAACCTTCCGAGCAGCCTATAACAAAAATAAATCTAATTTCTTTTTCCTTGTTTTCCTTGGTTACGCGAGCGATAAAATTTTTATTCTTCTATGGGGTGATCCTGGGTTCGGCTCGCATAATTTTTATCGCCTTGCTGGCAGAACTCCAGATCAGAAGATCGAAAAAGATCAATCGGTTGGCAAGAAGAAGTAATCTGACCGAAAATTTCAGCCTGAGCGTGATAATTCCCGCCTATAATGAGGAAAAGGTCATCGCCAGGACCGTACGATCACTTTTCCGTTCTTCATTTGGAAATAATTTTGATATTATTGTGGTCAATGACGGATCCACCGATAATACGGCTTCAGTCATGAGAAATGATTTTTTGTCCGATCCGAGGGTTAGATTTTACAATATAAAAAATGGCGGAAAAGCAGCCGCTCTCAACTTTGGGATCTCGAAAACAAACGCCGAGATCATCATAACGCTTGATGCCGACACGGTTTTTCGCCAGGATACGATCGGGAAGCTTGTGCGCCGCTTCGACGATCCAACCGTGGGAGCCATTGCGGGAAACGTACAGGTGGGAAATCAAAGAAACCTCATTACGCGCTGGCAGGCCATCGAATATATCACCAGCCAAAACTTCGACCGCAGAGCCTTTGAAATGGTCAACGCTATTTCTGTCGTTCCGGGATCGGTCGGGGCCTGGAGAAGGAAAGCGATCATGGGAGCCGGAGGCTTTTCCGGCGACACTTTGGCCGAAGATGCCGATCTGACCTTTTCCATAATAAGAAATGGGTATAAAGCCGTATTTGAAGATAAGGCGATCGGCTTTACCGAAAGTCCCGATACGATCCGAGCCTTTCTCAAGCAGCGATTCCGCTGGATGTATGGAATGCTTCAAGTGGCCTGGAAAAATTTGGATCTGCTGCTAAGGGGTCGGCTTAATGGCTTGAGTTTGGTGGCTATCCCAAATATCATCATTTTTCAAGTTTTTTTTGCCCTCGTCTCCCCTGTTATGGATCTCGTCCTGATCGTTTCGATCGTCTGGGCTTTTTGGCAAAAAAGTCTCCATCCCGATGATTTTTCCGCTATTTTTTCGATCAGACAAGTGCTCATATTTTATCTCTACTTCACATTGATCGATATCCTGATCGCCGTGGCCGCTTTTCTTTCTGAAGACGAAAAGAAATGGCGTCTTCTTCCCCTTCTTCCGCTGCAGCGCTTTTTCTATCGCCAGCTTCTTTATATCGTAGCCATTAAATCCCTGGTTACGGCCATCAGCGGAAATTTTGTCACTTGGGGCAAGTTGGAAAGAAAAAATACGGTGCGAAAAAGCCTCGCTGAGACGACAAGATTGCCATTCCCCGAAGTCAAACTCTAAAAATAGCCAGGCAACCTTTTCAAATCAATAAAAGTGCGGTATGATTGAAATTCAGTGCTTAATGAAGATATAACAATGGCTCATGACGATGTAGCGGTGCGCTTCAACAAAGTTTCGTTCGAATATGGGTGGGATAAGCCGATCTTGAACGGGGCCTCTTTTGCTTTGCGAAGAGGATCAAAATTCACTTTGATGGGGCAAAATGGAGCCGGAAAAAGCACCCTTCTCAACCTGATTTCCGGATCCTTGAAACCCAATGACGGATCGATTTTTGTCGATCCCAGCCTTACCATCGCTTATGCCAAGCAGGTCATCCCTCGCGAGGAAATGGAATTGACGCTCAAAGAATTTTTTGAAAAGTGCTTTCAAGATAAAATGTATGACATTGATCGGCAAATCGACGCAGTTCTCAAAATTGTGAATCTTGAGGCTAAGCATGACAAAAAGATAAAATTATTTTCCGGCGGACAACAGGCTAGGCTCCTCTTGGCTTCAGCCTTGATCCAGGATCCGGATCTCTTGATCTTGGACGAGCCGACAAATAATCTCGACCCGGCGGGAATCGCGAGCCTCACGGAATTTCTGATGAACTACGGAAAAACTTGCATTGTCATTTCCCATGATGCTAATTTTCTCAATTGTTTTACCGACGGCGTGCTCTATCTCGACATCTTCACCAAAAAAATTCACCAATACATCGGAGACTATTATGCGGTAGTCGAAGAGATCGCCGAACAGATCAAGAAAGAAGAGCGAAAAAACGCCCAATATGAAAAGGAAATTATTGCCAACAAGGAAAAGGCCAACTTTTTTGCGAATAAGGGAGGCAAGATGAGGCTGGTCGCCAGAAAAATGCGCCTCAAAGCCGAAGAAATGGAAGCAGCCAAAGTGGATGTTCGCCGGGAAGACAAAGCCATTCGAAATTTTGAAATTCCTGTTCAAGAGGGGCTCGCCGGCGAGCTCATGAACATCTCTTCTCTCACGGTGATGAAAAACCATAAGCCGACTGCGAAAAAAGTCCGCGTGTCGATCAAGAAGAACCAGCATCTGCTTTTGAGCGGACCCAACGGGATCGGAAAGACCACTCTTCTCGAATCGCTGGCAAGCGGAAACGCCCAAGGCGCCAAGATCGCTGAAGGCATCAAAGTCGGATATTACCGGCAAGATTTTTCCACTCTCAATTTTGAAGACACGGTTTTTGATTCACTTTCCAGCGTCATGAAGGGAACTGATGAAGAAAAATTGCGCAGTGTCGCGTCCGGTTTCTTGCTCACCAAAAAAATGGTCTATGCCAAGATCGGCTCTCTTTCGGAAGGACAAAAAGGGCTGGTGGCTTTTGCGCGGCTGGTGCTCGAAGAACCGGGACTCCTCATTTTGGATGAACCGACCAATCACATCAACTTTCGCCATCTGCCCGTCATCGCCAAAGCCTTGGACGCCTACCAAGGCGCCATGATCCTGGTGAGCCACGTCCCCGACTTTGTGGAACAGATCCGGATCGATGAGATATTGGATCTGGAAAAATAGTTTTGAGAAATTTTATCATAAAACCGCCCCCCGTAGGGGGGCGGTTTTTGTTTGGAACGGAAATAAGTTATTGCTTCTGTCGTTCCCAGGAATACGCTTTGAATGTCCAGTCGATCGCCGTGCGGATATCTTGCCAGCGATACGGATCATCAAGCAACACAACTACAATGCGGTGCAAGTGCGTTGGGTCCGACACCCCCATAAGAAGAGAATACCCGGCGGCCGGCGTGAAGCCGGTCTTGCCGCCCAGGCAATTGGGAATATCGTTGAGAAGAATATCACTGTTGATGAGAGTATGAGAAATTTGTTGGTTGCAAGAATATATTTGCGAGTTGTTTGGATAGCCGAACATCTTCCAAATCGTGTCGAAGCGCATTGAATAAGCGGCGATGCGCGCGATATCGGACGCAGAAGAATAGCATTCGGATTCGCGGCCGTCCGGCTCGAGCCCGGAAGGCGTGCAAAAATGCGTATCAGTGAGCCCCATCTGTTTCGCTTTCTGGTTCATAAGGTTCGCGAACTCGTCTTGGGATCCGGCCATATGTTTTCCAAGAGCGATCGCCGCGTCATTGGCGCTGTTCATCAGCATCGCTTGAAGAAGGCTGCGCGCCGAAACCTGTTCCCCAACTTTCAACCTCGGACTGATGCAATAACCGCTGCGCGGGCAGCCAATTTTCGTCCCCTCGACATAGACCTCCTCTTCGCCGACGGCAATCGGCTCATCAAGATCCTTGATCTTTTCCATGGTCAGAATGGCCGTCATCATTTTCGTGAGCGACGCGATCTGTCTTTGGTCCGTTTCGTGGCTGCCAGCCAATACTTTTCCGGAATCGGCGTCCACCACCACAAAGGCGTGAGCGGCCGGAATTGCCAGATCCGCCATCTTGTCATTGCGCACCGGCTGAAATTCAGGACTGTCGACTGCTTGGGCTTTTATCGGTTCGATCTTTTTCTCTTCCGCGACAGGAACCGCGCTTTGGTTTGACTTCGCCTCGATTTGAGCTTGGCGGTCTTTATAATACTGCTTGACCATATAGGCGCCGTCCCCGATCACTATCGCGATGAGCACCAACAAAAGAAAACCAAATTTTGGTTTTTTGGGAGGCGGATCAGGATTGTACCTTCTTGGTTGGTAACTTATGTCTATCACGAAGAAATTTTACCAGATGCTTGAGACCTCTGCAAATCCGCCAGGGACAAAATTATTGGCGGCCATTGCGATGAGGCGGTTTTTGTTCGGGGCGGAATTACTTACCCAGATAAGTAATTATTTTTTTCGGTTTGGTCTTTCTGATTAATAAAGTTTACCACGAGTAGCTTGTTGCACATTTGACGTAAGGCTTATATATTGATATAAATTTAGACTCTGTATATATAAGGAGTGTAAATATAAAAGTTCTTAAAATCTCTGGAGGAGGGCGCTGAACCATGAATAAGCGGAATTTCGTTTTTTTGGCGTGTTTGGTTATGATTGCCACGATGACTTCTGGCGTCTTCGGAGGCATGACTCCCTTGATGGGGCAGATCCAGTTGGAGCAACCCACCTTGATCCCTATTGCCAATGGCGCGATTCAGCTCATTGGCGGGACATTCAATTTCTCAATCTGGAGAAATATGGGAGGTGGCCTGCTGGTTGTTTTTCATGACCGGATCCCGGCTGATAATCACGCAGCCATCTTCAGGCTAACGGGATCAGACGGAAAAAACTGGGCCATTATGGACACCAAGGTTAGTGATATATGGGTGACCATTCTGGCTACATCTGTCTATGACCATGATTTCGCAGAAAATTCGGGAGACCAATTCATTAAGGAGAAACGGGCCGCAAATGCGGTAATGAAAAAATTGAGTGGAGTTGGGAAGATCACTCATCGGGATTTCTTCCATTTGTAACACTTCGGGCTTAATTGCTACTTTTTTCCCCTCTAATGAGGAAGGAGGCTGACGTGACAAACAAACTTGTGCGATACAAGCTCACCGGACTGAACGCGCGTAACGGCTGTGAGAGCCCGCTTCCCCTCGCGATAATCTGGCCAAACATTTTAGCTTTGCAGGGGTTGCAGCTTATCTTATCAGTCGGCTCTGATCACCAAGAGGAATATTTCGAGATCGAGGAAGCGGAATATCCTGGCGTCGCAGATTACCTGCTCATGTATGGGAACGTGGAGGAAGTTACCAGGGATCACATCGACCAGATCAGAGAATCGGTGCCCTTGTTTTGAAGTCAGACACGGACCATCTCACCCGGCACAGGTTTCCCCCCTGTGCCAATTTTTTTTCATTCCAAGCTTGTTGTTTGCCCTAGCGTATTTCCACGAATTGCCTTTTTGGGCGGAATTTAGTAATATGGAAAAAACGCTATTCAGAACTTTCTCAAACCAAAAAAGCGAGATCGGGACTGAGATGCCGAAAGAAGATAAACCAACGATATGACGGTGCTAATCGTTATCATTATTGTCTTTTTTGCCATCATCAGCCTATTCTTCCTGCTTGGATGGCATTCTACCGGGGACAAAAATATGCTCGGCGGGGTTATTGTATTGGTTGTCACGGTTGCCATCCTTTTGCTTATTCTCATCTTGGCCGGAAAGAAATTCCAGCAGGAGCACCCGGCCGGCTCGCCGTTGCCCCAACCCCCTCTGACTCAAAACAACTAGTTTTTTCAGGCCCGGAAACCTCTTTTCTTAAAAAACATTTTGCCAACCCGCTCCGAGCGGTTTTTTTATTTTCCTATTTCGGATTTATTTTTTGCCCAGGATGTTTTTGAAACAAAAAACCATTGACGTATAGCACCCGAAGTGCTATTTTTATTTGAAATAAAAAAGTTAATGCCCCATCAAAAGAACAGGAGGAAAACGAGGTGGCTGAGGCATTGTTGGGACTCGAGTACGGCGCGATTATTTTGCTCTTTATCTTGTTCATCCAAGCCTGTATCCCACGGATCATGGTTAAGGGCGTCGGATTTATTCGGTACAGATACAGGGCGGGTATAGTGGTCTACGCCACTATACCCTATACGCCCGCTGCCAGGATATTGCAGCGCGGCGATGAAATTATTGAGTTAATCAAGGGAGAAACAATGGCCAGGGTGATGTTCCGGCGCGGATATGGCATCGCCATAATCGAAGTGCCGCTGGTCAAATTTCCGGCGCGACTGGTCAGGGAGATCGGCCAGGAGCTTCCCTGGGAACATTGAGCTTCCTTTCTCGCGCCACACATCACTTTGGGCCCCCTTTCTGAGGACTGGGGGCCCTTAAAAATTGTAATCGGAAAAACCGGCCGATGAGAAAACTCCAAATTTCGTGATATAATTCACTCAAGTTATTTATTGGACAGCCAAACTATGGAAAAGCACCAATTTTCATTCCCTGAAAATGACATATACATGATGGAATACGGAAATATGTTCTTGGGAAACACAATGTGGATGAATTCAGGCAAAGGATTCGAAGAGACAACGTTTGATCTGGTGGTCCGGGACTTGCCCAACAAAAATTGGGGATTTTTATTGATGTACGGGCTGGATCGATTTTTGACCTACGTCAAAAATTATTCTTTCACCAAAGAAGACGTTGAGGTACTTCTGAAACTGAATCTCATTTCGCCGAAGCATGCGAAATATTATAGAAACTTCAAATTTTTAGGAGACGTATGGTCGATTGACGAGGGCGTCCCCTTTTTCGCAGGCGAACCGATCGTGCGAGTGAGCGGACCGCTTTGGCAGGTGAATCTTTTCACGGCGTTGGCCTTGAACGCTTTTTCTTATCCGGTGCGCGTTTTGACAAAGGGAGCCCGGGTGAAAATAGCCGCCGGAAACAAAATGGTGGCTCCCGGGGTCAATGTTGTGCGCTCGCAGGGATTCGAGCAGGTAGTGATCTGCCAAAAAGCATCCTATCTCACCGGTGACGCCAGCACAACCCAACCGAACTTCTATAAAGAAAATCGGGAATTTCTTTCGGATGACCTTTATTTCCAGCCAAACATCAATCACGCCACCATAAAATCATATAGCGACGAGAGAGAAGCTTTCAAAGCCGCGATCAGAGATATTCTGCCCAATTCCACTATGCTGCAAATAATGATCGACACGTACAATTTGAAAAACGGCCTGCGGATCCTCATCGAGGAATTGAAAAAATTGCCAAAAAGAGAACAAGAGAAATTGAAAATTCCGATAGACAGCGGAGACCTCCTCAAAACCTCAAAATATATCCGGAAGGAGCTGGATAAAAATGGCCTGGATCATGTGGGGATCATGGCCTATTCCAATTTGAATGAATATAAGATCCAAAAACTTGAATCAAAAAGATCCCCAATCGAATATTATATCTGCATTACAGAAGTGGTGAATGTCAGCGACGCGCCGGTGTTGGAGCAAGTTTATAAAATGTCTGAACTCCGTTATCCCGGCGGGAAGATCGAATATAAGGCCAAGCTAGTCAAGGGAAAAGAAAGTTATCCGGGAAGGAAGCAAATATTCCGCCTGTACAGCGTCAACGGAAAAATGCAAAAGGATATTATCGGCTTGGAGCATGAAAATCTCGGAGAACCGCTCTTGAGACAATACTTAAAAAAAGGCCAAAGAGTGATCAAGCCGGAAGATATCCGGGAAACCAGGAAGAGAATACAAAATAATCTGATCAAGATTCCAGATTCTCTAAAAAATATATACGCAAAAAGAAAATATGATGTCAAGCTAAGCCAAGACTTGAAAAATCTTTATAAGCAGGTAGAAAAACAGCATTTATAAGCTCCTAATGGATTACAGATTCGCAATGTTCGTACCTCGGCAGAAAAAAAGAAATCAAAAATGGCGTTCACTCGGACGCTGTTTTTTTTACCAAAAATGAACGAAAGGAGAAACAAATTTTGGCTGCGGGAGTATAAATATATAAGGGCGAGAAGTTCGCGCGTTAATTATTTATAACAATCATATGAACAGGGTCGTGCATTTCGAGATCCATGCCAAAGACATGGATAATCTCCAGAAATTTTATCAGGAAGTCTTTGGGTGGGAAGTGAAGGATATGGGAGAACAAATGGGCAATTATCGGATGGTCACCACCGGAAAAGACGAGCCAGGCGCCATGATGACCGGCATAAATGGCGGAATGGTTCCGCGCAAGGGAGAAGCACCAAAAGGCGGCGAACCGGTGAATGCTTTTGTTTGCACTATTTCCGTCGCCAACATCGACGAAACGCTCGCGAAGATCGAAAAAGGCGGCGGCACCTTCGCGACAGACAAGATGGAGATCCCGGGAGACATGGGCACGCTCGCCTACCGCAAAGACCCGGAAGGGAATCTTTTCGGCATCATCCAGCCAATAGAAAAATAGATGGCTACCTATTCCTAAAGCTTAGCTTTAGGAAAGTTTAAGATCAGTTCGGGAAAAAACGGCAACGAATATGGTTGCCGCTTTTTTATTTATAGTTTCTGCCAATTGCTCCTTTTTCGGGCCGCCTTCGCGGAAATTCGCTTGGCGGGCTTTTTATTTTTTTGAATATATAATAAGCTGATAGAAAAGATACTCTCCTTATGCGCGGATTTTTTTATAAAATATTTGCCAATTTCGCGGAAAGCTTTCGTGGACGCAATCTTCTCCGGCACCTGGCAGCGATCGCGCTGACATATCTTTTCGTGTCCGCGGGATTTGATTGGTTTTATTTCCAACTGGCACGCAATCCGATCTTGCAATCTTTTCTTTTTCCAGCGGTTCTGATCGGCGCCTTCGTTCCGCTTTTCGGGATCTTGCTTTTTTTGCTCATTAGCACGATCAAAAAAAAGGCAAGGCTTATCCATGTCTCTTATGCTCTCGGCCAAGCCGCGCTGCTGGGACTTTTGGTTTCTGATCTCTATAAATTTTTCACCGGCCGGCCAGGCCCGCCCGGCTTTTTGACCCAAGACCTCACAACCGACATCAGCCATATTTTCCGCTTCGGAATTTTGCGGGGAGGAGTTTTTTTCGGCTGGCCGTCCACCCATACGACCATTGCCTTCGCCATGGCTTTCGCGCTGATCATGCTCTATCCGGAGAATAAAAGAGTTCGATACGCCGCGCTGATCTATGCGCTTTATATCGGCATCGGCGTTTCCGCCACGATCCATTGGTTTTCCGATTTTACGGCTGGCGCGATCATCGGAAGCGTCATAGGAATTGCTGTTGGCAAGAGTTTTCAAAAAAAATATTCTTCGGAAGAAAATCGGGCTTGAATTTTTTGTCACCTGGTAGAATTTTTATAGGTGAACGATTATTCACCAGCTAAGCCATTTTGCAAAAAACAAAGCTCGAAATTGGTGTTACTAAGAAAGCGCCTGATTTATGCTCCTATTACGTTACGAAAAAATATTATGGAAAACCAGCCAAGCAAACAATTAAAGAAATTCATCATTCCTCTTATCGCGGCGATTATTATAATTGTCTCGATCGTATATTATGCAAGAATCCCGAAACCGCCCGCAGTGAAGCTGCCGCCAGCCAAGCAGTCTTCTTCATCCAATCGAAACTTAACCTCCGGCGGAAAGCTTGAAAAGCATGTGCTGATCGTCCTGGAAGAAAACACCCGTTACTCGGACGTGATCGGAAACACGAAGGATATGCCGTATCTTAATTCGCTTGCGAATACCTATGCCTATGCAAAGAATTATTATGCGAACACTCATCCCTCGATTGGAAACTATTTCATGCTAACGGCGGGAAACGTAATCACAAATAACAGCAGCCATACCGCGACCGTGCCGGATGATAACCTTGTCCGGCATCTTGTTACAGCGGGAAAAACCTGGAAAGAATATTCAGAAAGCCTGCCCTCGGTCGGCTTCACCGGAAGCAGCGCGGAACCCTATGATCAGGACCACACTCCGCTTGCCTTTTATTCCGACGTCAGAGACAACCCCGACCAGGCAAAAAATCTGGTCCCTTTTTCCCAATTCGCGGCGGATCTCGCCGGTAATAAATTGCCCGATTATTCTTTCATAATTCCGAATAGCTATGATGACGCGGACGGATGCCCGCCTAGACTCGGCGAGGCTGGCCCGCCCGGCGGAAGTTGCAACAAACTCGCGGCGGCGGACACCTGGCTCATGGCTAACATCGATCCTCTGCTCAAGAATTCTAACTTCAATAGCCCGGGAGGCGGGCTTTTAATCATAACTTTCGACGAATCTGCAAAGTCGGACAAACAAAACGGCGGGGGTCACGCCGCCTGGGTGGTCGCCGGACCAGATGTAAAGAAAGGTTATGTTTCCGACACACTTTATCAGCACGAGAACACTTTGCGCTTTATGGCGGAACTTCTCGGCCTTACCAGCTTTCCGGGAAAAGCTGCCGGCGCGGCCGGTATGAACGAGTTTATGGCGGGAAATTGAATGTCTGGGCTGTATGATAAAAAAAAGGCGCGCCTTTCCGGCGCGCCTTTTTTCTTTTCCATTACTGCTGCTGCGTGAAAATATTTCTGCAAGCGTCCTGAAGCTGGGAATAGTTATCTTCTCCGGCTGTCGGAACAAGAATATATCCGGCACCCGCGATATTCGGCACGGTCAGCAATCCCTTATCAGAATTTTCAAACACGCGCTGAACTACGTCCGCTTCCTTCATGTTGCTGTATTGGTCGTAAAAGCCCTTCATCTCCTCAGGCGTGAGATCGGTTTTGACGTTGTTTCCGATAATACTTAGTATTTTGTTCACTTTGTTGAAATCCGCAAGCGTCCCCACTGAAACCATCTTGTCTTTTAAAGCCTTGATGATCACCTGCTGGCGCTTGGAGCGGTCGAAATCAGAAGTGTTTTCCCGCGCGCGCGCGTAGCACAGAGCTTTGAGGCCGTCCATGTGGTTTGTGCCCGCCGGCAAATTGAAAACGCCGCCACATTCATTCCCCTCGACGAATTGTTTCGTTTCGGAAAAAGGTTTTGAGAGCTTTACGTCGACTCCTCCCATCGTGTCGATCAGTTGTTTGAAGCCGTTGAAGTTGATGGCGATCGCATGATCGATCTTGAGGCCGGTGATCGTCCCCATCATCTTTTCCATTTCCGGAATGCCCTGGCCTCGTCCGCTGCCCTCCCAATGTCCATAGACTGAATTGAGCTTTCCGCGCTCATTCGTGTCAGGAATTTGAACGTAGAGATCCCGCGGTACTGAAATTAGCGCAACTTTATTGTTTTTCGTGTCAAACGAGGCAACCATGATCGAATCGGCAAGCAATCCTCCATGGGGATCATCCGCGCCCCGCATCCCCAGAAGCAGGATATTCGTCCGTCCATCCTCCGATTGCGGCGCAGATCCACTGCTGAGCAGGCTCCCTAAAACAGAATTCTTTGAACCGGATATTTTGTTCATTATGAGTCCGGTTTTCCAAGCAAAATAGCCGACGACCACCAGCAAAAGAATCAGTATCACGACAACTGCCTTGAATTTTTTTTTCTTATAAAACCTTACTTTGTCTCTTCTCGGACTGGATTGGCTAGAAAAAAATCCCATAGTCTTTATTTTATTTGATTATATTATAATGAAGATACTCCGATACTTACAGATTTTAGCAGAATCAGATTCAATAGGCAATAAACTGATGATCGGTTGTGAATGGCTTAATAAATACATTCCTTAAGTGAGTGTATTCATCTTAGTAAATCATGGTATAGAATACGCGCTCTGGAAGTGTTTTCTTTTTTGAGAACATTGCCTTGGCTTGCGGCGTATTATATATTAGAGAAACGGTCATAACCAAAATATATGCATAGAACGAGAACCTTATGGGCTTTTGGCATCATTTTGCTTCTGCTTGCTTTGGCCAGCGGTATCTTTTGGTTTCGCGAAAATAAGGTCAATATTTCCCAAGCGGATATAGCGATCGCGCCGCTGCCTTCGGAAAATAATTCACTTCAAGGCATTTTGAGCGCAACATCCGCCGAAAACTCCCCCAAACCTCCCCCGCCCCCGGTTTCCATGGAACGCCTGAAGACCCAGGGATGCGTGGCTGACGGCCTGCTCACGGAATACAATCCCGACCAAGGAGAATTTGTGAGTCTCATCGACCGATCAAATTGCTATTATCTCCATCGGGCGATCGAAACCTGGCGCGAGCCGCCCGATTTCCAAGTGATCGAAAAAAACATGGCGCAGATCGCGAAGACCGATGTTGTGTATGGGATGTTCCTCGCTGAAGCGATCAGCACGAAAAACGGTTATAAAAACGAAGAGACGGGTCATGTTTTTGATTTTCGAGAAATGTGCCATAACGACACGATGAACGATTGGGGAGAGCATACCTGCAAGCCGACTTTTTCCAGCGCTGAATATCGAGATTACTTGAAATACATCACGCGCCGTGCGATCGATCTTGGCGTGCAGAGCTTCACTTTTGGCCAGATCCAACTCCAAGAAAGTTCAAGCCGGAATTATGCGCCGCAGATCGTGAAGGACATCCGAAAATACGCGAAAGAAAAAGGCGTTGATATCGTGATCGGCGCGCAAACTGGAAACATTACGGACGCAAAATATCTGAAGCTTTTCGACTACATTGAAGGCGGAGTAGGTATCGACAGCAATGGAAATATCGAAAGCGGCCCTTGTCTTTCGCGAAAAGGAAATTGTTGGGCTTTGCTTTGGAGCAAGACTTTTTCGGAAAAAGCCAATAATGTTATTTTGCATCTCGACTGGACCGGTATCATGCAAGACGATCTGGATGTTTTCGCCCGCATGACTGCCCAGAAGCGTGCTCAAACTTTGAAAAATTTATACAAATATTTTACCGCGAAAAAGATGGGATTTTTGATGCCGTATTTCGGCGTTTTAAATGATAATAATAGTGGATGTTACGGTCCCAAAAAAGGATTTTATTCTCCGGATAAAGCCTACTCCTGCCAAGACGAAAATGTGATCGATGGAATATTGTCGGGGAAGCTTTAAGGGCAGCTTTTGATATTTCAACTCCGTTAAAAGCTAAACTCTCTCTCCATAAAACCAGTTCTAACCGCATGAACTAGACAGCTCAGTTTAAAGAAAAAACACGGCTTCAAGAGCCGTGTTTTTTGTGAATAATCTAATAAATAGTTTTAAACTAATCCAATAGCTACTCCACCGATCATTACTATCCACCAAACCCAGGAAAATCTTGTTTTTTTCAGCAACCAGAAATAAATTAAACCCAATATGAAACCAACTAGTCCAACCAATAAAACCTTGGAAATTTCTGTTGTTGCTAAACCTGCAAAGATAGCTGCAACCACAGCATATATCCCTGCACAGAGAATAGGGTTATCGGTTGCTTCGAGCAATTTTATTAATCCGAGTAAAACTAGAATTTTTACATACATATTTTAATTTTGTTATTGAATAAATAATTTAATTCATTCTAACATTTGCATAAATTATATTCAAGACGAAAAAAGAGGACAATTGTCAAAAATTTGTACTAAATTATGACAAGAATAAAAAATATGATACGATAAATACATAATTTAAATTAAATATAAATAAACATCTATGACGAAGCTTCAAATTATTTTTGGCATTCCGGCAGTACTTGGAATTATAGCCATTCTCTATTTTGTTTTTGTAAATAAAGAAGATATTTTTGATGTGGAGCAGATAAAAAAACAGCGAAATAAGCTGCTAATCGGCATAACTATTTTTTTTGTTATTGCAATAATTTCAGCAATAGAAAATTCTCTCACTGCATCCATGAAGACTGTTGACGTTGTGGGAGCTTCTATCGGACTAATCACGATCCTTGTCAGCTTTTGGCTTTTATGCTATGGAATCAGGCACATTTACTATTTAATTAAGCTGAAGACATTTGGGATATCTTATTTTGTGATTCTATTGGTTTGGATTTTGATATTGGCTTTGATATTCAATGCTTTCTATATTAAGTTTAAAAGCATAGGGTTAATCTAATCGCTTTCAGCGAAAATTCTAGTAACTAAAATTTTCCCTAAACCCGGTTCTGACTGCGTGTACTAGCCAGCGGGTGAAGATGCGAAAATAGGGCTTAACTAAAGTCTGTTTTTTGTGCCTAGATAGACACAACCTTTTTTTGTGATAAAATGAAAACATCCTTATTATCAAGACCAATATGGAAGCCGTCCTTCTTTCCGCCGCGACTTTTTTTTCCACTCTTCTGGGCGGGCTGTTCGCGGTAAAATTCAAAGATAAACTGCATCTCATCATGGCTTTTACCGCCGGGGTGCTTTTGGGGGTGGTTAGTTTTGATATTTTTCCAGAAATTATCGCGCAAGTCAACGAAAATCATATAAAGTCCACCGAGCCGATGCTGGCTTTGGTTTTCGGCTTTTTGCTGTTCCATATTCTGGAAAAGATCGTTGTCATTCATCATGCCCACGAAGAAGATTACGCCCGGCACAAACATCCCGAAGTCGGCATGTTTTCCGCTCTGGCTCTCATTGGACACAGCTTTATGGACGGCATCGGCATTGGCCTTGGATTTCAAATAAACCCCTCTGTCGGGATCTTGGTAGCCATCGCCGTCATCTCCCATGATTTTACCGACGGCATGAACACCATCACTCTGATGCTGAGCAATAATAATAGTCTGGGTAAATCCAAAATATTTCTGCTCTTGGATTCATTCGCGCCCGTTTTGGGAGCGCTCTCTACTTTGTTTTTCATCGTTCCTCCTCATTTTTCAGTTTGGTACCTCGGTTTTTTCGCCGGATTTTTGCTCTATATCGGCGCGAGCGACATTTTGCCGGAAGCGCACAGCCAACGCAGTTCCTTGAAGCTCCTGGGCCTCACCGTCTTGGGAGTGTTTTCCGTTTTCCTCGTCACCCGTTTCGTTTAGATCATAGATCGAAAAAAGGTTGAACGGTTGTTGCTAAAAAAAGATATTTTAAGTAGTATATAAGCAATAATTCTTATCCTAATAAAATGGAAAAAACAAAAACGGGCGCTTCCGCGAATTCTTCCCCGGAAAAGCCTAAGAAGAAAATGGGGCTTTGGAAGAAGATCCTTATCGGCGTTGGGGTGTTCATTCTTCTTGTCATCATTCTTGCCTTTGCCGCCACTTCCGGCATCACCAGTGTGGCCGAAAAACAATTGAACTTGCTTTCAAGCGGAAACACAAAAGCGGCGTACGAACTCACTTCCCAAGAGTTTCAAAGGACGGTGACTTATGACGACTTTATGAATTATGTTAACCGCTACGTCGTTCTGAAAAATAACAAAAGCCATAATTTTACCTCGAGAGAAACCAACGGGGACACGGGAAAGATCACGGGCACACTCGAAGCCAAAGATGGAACGGTAACTCCGGTGACATATCAATTTATCAAGGAAAACAAAGAATGGAAAATTCTGTCACTCGACTTGAGCTCCGCCGCCGGCACAACTGATTCCGGGAAAAGCGCCGGGAGCAGCCCGACCACCGCGAATAGTAGCGGCACAAATTCATCCGCCGCAGCGACTGATGCCAGTATGAACACTTTTTCCGACGCGGCTCTTGGCTATTCCATCCAGTATCCCAAAGACTGGACAATGGAGAAAAAAGATTCGGTCACGATTCTTTTCAGAGCCCCCGCTGAAAAAGGTATGGCTGACGTCACGCTCGATATCCAAAATCTGCAATCATCAAACCGTGGCGGAAAATATACCGACAATAATGACGTAGTGAAAGATTTGAAAAATCAAGTGAAAGGGATGGATAAGAATGCCGCATTTAATGATATTTCAGACATCACTTTCAAGCGGTCCGACGGTTTGGAACTTACCGCTAAGGGCTTCGCGGCAAAAGTCACTGTCCAGGGAAAGAAGTTGGTCTTCATGTATATTGTCGTACCTCACGGTGACAGCCTCACTTTCCACTCCTTGGAATTCATGGCGCCAACCGACTCATTTGATAAATACTCAGATCTCATAAAGTCAATTCTTAACACCTGGACGATAAACAAATAACCGGAGGCATTTGACATATCCCCCAAAAGTGCTATACTTATAGCATCATAGAGCGTGCAATAGAAGCGTAGTCGAGCTCATTTTTTGCCACGTATCTCATGTGAATTAAATAATCGTTCTACCAAAAATGCAACAAGGAACTATCAAGAGACTGACTGACAGAGGATTCGGATTCATTGCCCAAGAAGGCAGTGAAAAAGACCTCTTCTTCCACTCAAACGAGCTCGTTGGAGTTGAATTCAACGACCTTAAGGAAGGCGACAAAGTTCAGTTCGAGGTTAGCGAAAGCCCTAAAGGCCCTAACGCTACCAAAGTATCAAGAGTCTAATACTCTTTTTCCTAGAAAACTCCGCCCTGCAAGGGGCGGAGTTTTTGTTTGTAGAATGAAGTTTATTGCTATACTATGAGGCTTGTATAAAGCTTATTTTTATATTTGCTCTGCTTGGAGCTGAAATTCCAATTAAAATTTCAGTAAAAGGGCTTTACAAATATCCTTTTCTGTGCTTATTTAGTACTATCAATTACATTGGGTAATTGGTCATCGATCCCAAATATTTTCGTACCTTTTGACAATAAAACGAGGAGAACGGCTTTGAATACACTGCACGGTAGTCATTTCTGGATGGTCTATTTCCCGGACTGGTTTTTGATCTTCGTTATGCTCTTTATGGGCTACGGAGTCTTATTTCTACTCCGGGACCATTTCGAGGGCTTCTATTACAATGTCTCATTTGCCGCCGTCATAGGAGATATCGGTCTGATATCTATTGTAATGATCGGCGCCGGAATCCTCAAAATCCAGGGAATGGTGTCGGCCGATTGGGCAAGAAGCGGGTACTGTCACCTTATATGCGCCGCGGCAGCCATTGGAGCAAGCGCATTCTTGCTGACTAGAGTCCGCCGCCAACAAGGCTGGTTCGGCGAGTACGCCGACAGACTCCACAACATTGTGATTGTGCCGGTATTTTCCTACCTGGTTGTCACACTCTTGCCTGTCATCTTTTATCAGGGCAACAGCTTTGAAAAAAAGGCGACCATCTTTTTTATAGCTGCATGGGCTGCCCTGGTCATTATTGATGGCAGAACCGATAAAAAAGGAACTAATCGGCTGGATCAACAGCCATGGCTGGCAGCCCGCGGAGTTTTCCTCCGGTCATCCCGGCCTTCCCGGATATTTCAGCGGAAAAAGAAATAGTCTACCGCCCCCGACCTATCAAGGCAAACTGCTTTGAACCGGCGCTCCCCTGGAAAGGACCGCCGGTTATTTTTTTATAATAATCGCAAGAAGAAAAGCGTCCTGTCTTAAAAAATATGCTTCATGTTCTCATTATACTTCGTGATCTTGAAGCGGCAATATGATTTTTTTATCGATCATATTGGGTTTGGCAAGATTGACTTCTGTTTGATAATGTCCCGATCCGTCTCTTGCTTGGGCCTCCAAAATATAATTTCCTTCCCTTGAGGCGATGAGATATCTTCCATACTGGTCAGTCACCGCCCTCGCAACTAGGCGACCACTTGAAGGATCCTTGATCCTCACTTCAGCAAACTCCATCGGTTTTCCGGTTTGGTCAATGACCATCCCCCACTTCCGGACTCCCAGACTGAAACTTCTCATGACAGCCAGGAGCAGATAGGCAAAAGTGATCAAAAAGTTCAGCGGATTCGGAAATAGGATCGTGATCACCACGTTCACAAAAAATCCCGCCCAGAAAATAACCGAGAGGATAATTCGAAGGACTCTCTTGTTGAAAAAATTGCGCAAGAATTTGTTTTTTTCAAGAGCCAATGGAATATCGAGATTCACCAGATCCGGATCAGCTACGTCCAGGATCCCTCCTTGGTAGTCGGCTTCGTAGAAGTTATTCTCCTCGGTATTATTTCGGGATATAAGAGATTGATATCCGTTTTTTATGGCCTCAAGAGCATACTTCCCCGGGGAAACCAGGAAGAAATAGAAACCAAGATTATCTGTGACCTTGCTTTCGCGACGGACTCCGTTTTCATCAAAAATACTGACTGTTGCGAGCGGGATCGGAGAACCAGTGTTCTTGTCATAGACCATGCCCCAGCCTCTTCTTCTCTTCCGGAGAAGCAGGAACCCGAAGAGTCGGAAAAGGGCTTCTTTCAGGATAAACCAGAGATCCCCGAGAGAATTTAGCTCGAAGATGATCGGGACCAATGGAAGAGCGAGAGTCGCGGCCGTGGTGGTGTTTTTGACTATTGGGTGTTGATCGATCGTGTTTTTCAATTCGGTTATTTTTTCCGCTAAGACAGTCGAGTCATTTTTCTTCCTTTTTTCAAATGTATTTTGGTCGATTCCACCTGATTGATTATTGTCTTTCCTTGACTGATCAACCGGATTGCCAATTTCTTTGCCGCTATCCGGATTGGCACTTGCCGGATCTTCATTTGGCGATGCAGTAGGATTGCTCGTCCCGCTTGGATTTTCAGTAATGGTTTCTGACGGGGTGACAGGTGGCGTTTCATCGCCCGGCTTATCCGGAATTACCGGAAGGATCGTCCCCGTAGGATCGACCGGGTTGTCGGTCGGATTAGGATTGGTCGGATTATCAATGGGAGTGGGAGTGGGAGTGGGAGTGGGAGATGGCTGGGTTTCGGAAACCCCAACGATCGAGAGATATTTCGAGAGCTTACTGGTGGTGGTCACCCGGTAGATGATATCGGTGTCGTTTTCCGAATCCTTTTGGAATTTTAAGGCTTCCTCGGTCGTATTGTCCGAGCGGATGAATTGGATTTCCAGGATATCATTGTCTTCCTTCCATTTTTTGGAAACTCTTAAGTAAATTTTTCCTTTTTCGAGATGCTTTTGGGAAAAGGTGGGCACAAGTTTCAGGGTTTTAAAGACCATGTAATTTCCTTCGAGAAAGAGAGTCTTGAAATGACTGGAGGCTTTTCTGAGCTTTCTTTTTCTGGTCCCATGAAAGATATTTTTCTTGGTATCAGAAACATTCCTTACGGTTAGGCTGCCGTCTATATCATGAGCGTTCACTGCTTGAAGTGTGATTTTTTTTAGTCCAGTATTTTTATCTTTGCCTCTGGAAACATCGTCCGATGAGGCTTCTTCCCCAGCGCAGATATGGATATTGAACTTAAACTTTGATTGCACGAGATCGATTGAGCTTTTTTGGCAGGTGTCAGTGGGAGTGGGAGTGGGAGTGGGAGTGGGAGTGGGAGTGGGAGTGGGAGTGCTTTGGTCAATCGTTAAATGGTAAGTGCCATCGCTCGTGCCGTCGGTGTCGGCGCCGAGAGGAGTGCCGTTCATGGTGGCGGTGATCTGGTCGGCTCCCGCATTGGCTGGCGTGTAGGTGGCGGTATAGGTTCC